>OIZO01000043.1_pt1 | contig 100943 bp, 87 predicted proteins | sample 1588551 | NCBI WGS metagenome assembly OIZO01 (sample SAMN03283271) | human gut metagenome | biome: human-associated habitat; material: feces | host: Homo sapiens | place: Peru | collected 2012
CTCCATCCATCTGAGCAGCACCAGTGATCATGTTCTTAACGTAGTCAGCATGTCCAGGACAGTCAACGTGTGCGTAATGTCTCTTCTCTGTCTCGTACTCAACGTGAGCAGTAGAAATTGTGATACCACGTTCTCTTTCTTCTGGAGCTTTATCGATATTAGCGAAATCTACAGCTGCGTTACCAGCTACTCTTTCAGATAATACTTTTGTGATAGCTGCTGTTAAAGTTGTTTTACCATGATCTACGTGACCGATGGTACCGATATTACAATGTGGTTTTGTTCTTTCAAACTTAGCTTTTGCCATTTTGAATATCCTCCTTAAATTGATGCCATATTGGCTATAGTTGTTATATTTAATAACTCGGCTATTTATGATTATATAAAATAATCTTAGCTTTTTCAAGTTATTTTTATCACAGAATCCCTTATTTTAAGGGATTTCTGTGATTTAATATTGTTTTTAGATTCTGTTACACAGAAATAACTGAAATCAGTTATAAGCCATGCTTTTTTTCAGAATTTATTTGGATTTATCTGCAAGAACTTTTTCCTGAACAGATTTTGGTACTGGCTCATATTTCTCGAAGAACATAGAGTAGTTACCACGTCCCTGTGTCTTAGAACGTAAGTCTGTAGAGTAACCGAACATCTCAGCAAGTGGTACATATGCTTTAACCATTTTACCACCACCGATATCGTCCATACCCTCGATACGTCCACGACGGGAGTTGATATCACCAATTACATCACCCATGTATTCTTCAGGCATTGTAACCTCTACCTTCATGATAGGCTCAAGTAATACTGGTGAAGCTTTTGCCATAGCCTCTTTGAATGCCATAGATCCAGCGATGTGGAATGCCATTTCAGAAGAGTCGACCTCATGGTAAGATCCATCGTATACGTTAGCGTGAACACCAAGAACTGGGAATCCGCCAAGAATACCTGCCTGAGCAGCTTCTTCGATACCTTCACCAACTGCTGGGATGTATTCCTTAGGAATAGCACCACCGACAACGGTAGATTCGAATTTGAATGTCTCTTCGCCGTTTGGATCCATCGGCTCAAATTTAACTTTACAGTGTCCGTACTGACCACGTCCACCGGACTGTTTTGCATATTTGTACTCAACATCTACAGGTTTTGTAAATGTCTCTTTGTAAGCTACCTGTGGAGCACCTACGTTAGCTTCTACTTTAAATTCACGAAGAAGTCTGTCAACGATGATATCAAGGTGAAGTTCACCCATACCAGCGATGATTGTCTGTCCTGTCTCTTTATCTGTATGTGCTCTGAATGTTGGATCTTCTTCAGCAAGTTTAGCTAAAGCTTCACCCATCTTACCCTGAGCATCTTTTGTCTTAGGTTCAATTGCAAGTTCAATAACTGGTTCTGGGAATTCCATAGACTCTAAGATTACAGGATGCTGTTCATCACAGATAGTATCACCTGTTGTTGTAACCTTAAGACCTACTGCTGCAGCTATGTCGCCTGAGTAAACCTTATCAATTTCTTTTCTGTTGTTGGCATGCATCTGAAGGATACGTCCAACTCTTTCCTTCTTGTTCTTTGTTGCGTTAAGAACATAAGAACCTGCATTCAGTGTACCAGAGTAAACTCTGAAGAATGCTAACTTACCAACGAATGGGTCAGTCATAATCTTGAATGCAAGAGCTGCAAATGGCTCTTCATCAGATGACTTTCTTGTTACTTCGTTACCGTCTTCGTCAACACCTGTGATATCTGGGATATCTGTAGGAGCTGGCATGTACTCGATAACAGCATCAAGAAGCTTCTGAACACCCTTGTTCTTATAAGCTGTACCGCAAAGACAAGGAATAGCTGTACCTTCGATAGTACCCTTTCTTAAAGCAGCCTTTAATTCAGGAACTGTAAGTTCCTCATCGTTAAAGAACTTCTCCATAAGGTCTTCATCAAGTTCAGCACACTGCTCAACGAGCTTGTCATGATATTCCTGAGCCTGATCCTTTAAATCGTCTGGGATCTCACCAACAACGATATCATCACCCTTATCTCCGTTGAAGACATAAGCCTTCATCTCGAATAAGTCGATAATACCCTTGAAGTCATCTTCCTTACCGATAGGAATCTGTACAAGTACAGGATTCTTTCCAAGCTTTGTAATAAGCTGGTTGCATGATCCGAAGAAATCAGCACCCATCTTATCCATCTTGTTCATGAAAGCCATACGAGGTACGTTGTACTTATCAGCCTGACGCCATACGTTCTCTGACTGTGGCTCAACACCGTTCTGTGCATCGAATACACCTACGGCACCATCAAGTACTCTAAGTGAACGCTCAACTTCTACTGTGAAGTCAACGTGTCCTGGAGTATCGATAATGTTAATACGGTATTCTGGCTGTGTCTTATCTGGCTTACCCTCTTTCTCAGGTGTCCAGTGACATGTTGTAGCAGCTGAAGTGATTGTGATACCTCTCTCCTGCTCCTGGGCCATCCAGTCCATAGTAGCAGTACCTTCATGAGTATCACCAATCTTGTGATTAACACCAGTATAATAAAGGATACGCTCTGTTAATGTTGTCTTACCAGCATCAATATGAGCCATAATTCCGATATTTCTGGTTCTCTCCAATGGATATTCTCTTCCAGCCATGGATAAAACCTCCTATAATTATAATTAGAATCTGTAATGAGCAAAAGCCTTGTTTGCTTCTGCCATCTTGTGCATATCTTCTTTTCTCTTTACTGATGCACCTGTGTTGTTAGCTGCATCAAGAATTTCGTTAGCGAGTCTTTCTTCCATAGTCTTCTCGCCTCTTGCTCTAGAGAATGTAGTCATCCAACGAAGAGCTAAAGCCTGTCTTCTATCCGGCTTAACTTCGATAGGTACCTGGTAAGTAGCTCCACCGATACGTCTAGCCTTAACTTCAAGAACTGGCATGATATTGTTCATAGCTTCTTCGAATACTTCGATAGCTGGTCTCTCAGTCTTAGCTGCGACTCTATCAAAAGCACCGTAAACAATCTTCTGAGCTACTCCTCTCTTACCATCAAGCATAATGTTGTTGATAAGCTTAGTAACTACCTTATTGTTGTAAATAGGATCTGCTAATACATCTCTTTTCTGTGTATGTCCTTTACGTGGCACGGTTCTTCCCTCCTTAATAAATTTATTAAATCATAGGTACTCACAAATAAAAAATGTGTTCGCGCCGTATATATTAACCTGCAACCTCTTGATTAATCTAATTCCGGCACAATTCAAAATTTAATTTGTTCGTAAAAATCAGATTCTTATGAATCCGACTCTTGCAAATTGTAAAACTTGCATGCATTCATACAAATGCGTGTCTTAATTCAGGCTTAATTACTTAGCGTCCTTAGGTCTCTTAGCACCGTACTTAGAACGAGCCTGTCTTCTCTTTGCAACACCTGCTGTATCAAGTGTTCCTCTGATGATGTGGTATCTTGTACCTGGTAAATCCTTTACTCTTCCACCTCTTATAAGAACAACGCTGTGCTCCTGAAGATTGTGTCCCTCACCTGGGATGTAAGATGTTACCTCGATACCATTAGAAAGACGTACTCTGGCAATCTTTCTAAGAGCTGAGTTAGGCTTCTTAGGTGTAGCAGTCTTAACAGCTGTACAAACACCTCTCTTCTGTGGAGAAGAGATATCTGTAGCCTTCTTCTGAAGAGAGTTGTAACCCTTCTGAAGAGCTGGTGCTGTAGACTTCTTTACTGCAGTCTTTCTTCCCTGTTTTACTAACTGGTTAAATGTTGGCATTCCGTTTTCACCTCCCGAAATTAGAATAATGAATGGTTGCATCTTAGTATCAACTAAGAAAATGTTTTGTCACCAAAACAGCGCAAAAATAGAACTTGCCTATTCGCACGCTTTATTAGTATATATATTTGCAAATTCAGTGTCAAGCATTTTTTCAAAAAAAAGATAAAAGCGTGCCAGATTTTATCAATCTGACACGCTTAAAATTATCTATAAAGAATTAATCTTCCTGTGTGAAAACAAGTTCATCTTCACCAGACTCTTCTTCATCTTCTTCGATGTAGTTATTTGTAGAGCTGATCTTGATATCCTGATAACGCTTCATACCTGTACCAGCAGGGATAAGCTTACCAATGATAACATTCTCTTTAAGACCAATAAGTGGATCAATCTTTCCGTTAATAGCTGCATCAGTAAGAACCTTAGTAGTCTCCTGGAATGAAGCTGCTGACATGAATGAAGTAGAAGCAAGTGAAGCCTTAGTAATACCGAGGATAATAGGAGTACCTGTAGCAGGTGTCTTTCCTTCTTCCTCAAGCTTCTCATTAACTTCCTGGAATTCAATTGTGTCAACCTGTGAACCCGGAAGGAAATTAGAATCTCCAGCTTCATCAACAACTATTTTCTTAAGCATCTGACGAACAATAAGCTCGATATGCTTATCATTGATATCAACACCCTGGATACGGTAAACCTTCTGAACTTCACGAAGGAGGTAATCCTGAACAGCTCTTACACCAAGGATTCTTACGATATCATGCGGATTCTCAGAACCCTCTGTGATTTCTTCACCCTTAGCAACAACCTGTCCTTCAACAACCTTTTCTCTTGTATCCTTAGATAATGGATAAGCCTTAGAATTGCCTTCATCGTCAGTAATAACTATTTCAGTCTTCTTCTCAGTCTTAACAATACTTACAGTTCCGCCAAACTCAGCAAGTACAGCAAGCATCTTAGGCTTTCTTGCCTCGAAAAGCTCTTCTACTCTAGGAAGACCCTGAGTAATGTTATCACCGGCAACACCACCTGTATGGAAAGTTCTCATAGTAAGCTGTGTACCAGGCTCACCGATTGACTGAGCTGCGATAATACCAACAGCTTCACCAACCTGAACAGTCTGTCCAGTTGCCATGTTAGTTCCATAACACTTAGCACACACACCGATGTGTGAACGGCATGTAAGGATTGTTCTGATCTTAACCTTATCAACACCAGTCTTGATAATAGCTTCTGCTCTCTTAGGAGTTACAAGATGGTTAGCTGCAACAACAACCTCACCAGTTGCAGGATCAGTAATATCTTCAGCTAAGTATCTGCCTGTAATACGCTCCTGTAATGGCTCAAGGATATCTTCCTTGGCATCACTTGAGTTAGTAGCTCTGTTATTAACAAATGAATAAACATACATACCAGGTATCTGCTTGCCTACGCTGCAGTCTGTCTCTCTGATAATAAGATCCTGAGAAACATCAACAAGTCTTCTTGTAAGGTATCCTGAATCGGCTGTACGAAGGGCTGTATCTGAAAGTCCTTTACGGGCACCGTGAGCTGAAATAAAGTATTCCAGAACATCAAGACCTTCACGGAAGTTCGATTTGATAGGAAGTTCGATAGTGTTACCTGATGTATCAGCCATCAAACCACGCATACCTGCTAACTGCTTAATCTGCTGGTTAGAACCACGGGCACCTGAGTCAGCCATCATGAAGATATTGTTATATTTATCAAGACCCTGAAGAAGGGCATCCTTAATCTTATCATCAGTCTCCTGCCATACGCGGATAACATTCTTATGTCTTTCCTCGTCAGTAGCCTGACCTCTGTTATATTTAACAGTAATCTGTTCAACTTTCTTTTCTGCCTCAGCAAGAAGCTGCTTCTTAACTGGTGGCACTGTCATCTCTGAAATAGAAACAGTCATGGCAGCTCTTGTAGAATACTTATAACCCATAGCCTTGATATCATCAAGAACTTCTGCAGTAGTTGTTGTACCATGAGTATTAATAACATGCTGTAAGATATCCTTAAGCTGCTTCTTTCCTACATGGAAATCAACTTCTGGAACTAATAAGTTCTCAGCCACGCTTCTGTCTACATATCCGAGATCCTGAGGAAGGATTTCGTTGAATATAAGTCTTCCAAGTGTAGACTCAATATTACCAGAAACCTCTTCTCCGTTAATATTCTTAGCTACATGAACCATAATCTTGGCATGTAAAGTAATTACACCATTCTCATAAGCAAGAAGTGCTTCGTTAATGCTCTTGAAAATCTTACCTTCACCCTTTGCACCAGGTCTTTCCTGTGTAAGGTAGTAAATACCAAGTACCATATCCTGTGAAGGAACGGCAACAGGACCACCATCAGATGGCTTAAGAAGGTTGTTAGGTGAAAGAAGCATAAATCTACACTCAGCCTGAGCCTCAACAGAAAGTGGAAGATGGACAGCCATCTGGTCACCATCGAAATCGGCATTGAACGCTGTACAAACAAGTGGGTGAAGCTTAATAGCCTTACCTTCTACAAGGATTGGCTCGAAAGCCTGAATACCAAGTCTGTGAAGTGTAGGAGCACGGTTAAGCATAACTGGATGCTCTTTGATAACATCTTCAAGTACATCCCATACTTCCGGCTCAAGATGTTCTACGCTCTTCTTAGCTTTCTTAATATTATCTGCAAGATTACGTCTTACAAGCTCTCTCATAACGAATGGCTTGAATAACTCAATAGCCATCTCTTTAGGAAGACCACACTGGTAAATCTTAAGCTCTGGTCCTACTACGATAACTGAACGTCCTGAGTAGTCAACTCGCTTACCAAGAAGGTTCTGTCTGAAACGTCCCTGCTTACCCTTTAACAAATCTGATAAAGATTTAAGGGCTCTGTTACCAGGGCCTGTTACAGGACGACCATTTCTACGTCCGTTATCGATAAGGGCATCAACAGCTTCCTGAAGCATTCTCTTCTCATTACGAACAATGATTTCAGGAGCGCCAAGCTCAAGAAGTCTTGCAAGTCTGTTATTTCTGTTAATAATTCTTCTGTAAAGATCATTAAGATCTGAAGTTGCAAAACGTCCACCATCAAGCTGAACCATAGGTCTTAAATCTGGTGGGATTACAGGAATTTCTGTAAGAATCATCCACTCAGGCTTAGTACCTGCATTCTTAAATGCTTCAACAACTTCAATTCTCTTTATAAGTCTGGCAGCCTTCTGAGAAGTAGTGTTAGCAAGTTCTTCCTTAAGTCTTACTTCCTCTTCTTCAAGGTTAACCATCTGGAGGAGCTCGAGGATTGCCTCAGCTCCCATACCAACACGGAAAGCCTTGCTTCCGTACTGCTCGCAGAGTTCTCTGTATTCAGTCTCTGAAAGAATCTTCTTGAAAGGAATATCTGTTTCACCTGGATCAATTACGATATATGAAGCAAAATATAATACCTTCTCAAGGTTCTTAGGACCGATATCAAGAATGAGATCCATACGGCTAGGAATACCCTTGAAGTACCAGATGTGAGATACTGGTGCAGCAAGGTGAATATGACCCATACGGTCTCTTCTTACGCTGGCCTTAGTAACTTCAACACCACATTTGTCGCAGACAATACCCTTGTCCTTGATCTTCTTGTACTTACCGCAGTGGCACTCCCAGTCCTTGCTAGGACCAAATATTCTTTCGCAGAAAAGTCCATCCTTTTCTGGCTTAAGTGTTCTATAGTTAATTGTTTCAGGTTTGGTAACCTCACCATGAGACCACTCCAAAATATTCTCAGGAGAAGCAAGCTTGATCTGAATCTTATCAAATTTCATTGACTTATTTGATTTAATTTCTTCTGCCATTATAGTGCTCCCTTCTAATTAATATTCATCTGAATTGCCATCGCCGTAATCATCATCAAAATCATCGGCCATATCGAAATCAGCATCATCATCTGAATCTACAGCATCTTCTGTTCCATCTTCATTGAGAGTAACTGTTGACATACCGCCAGCCTTGTACTCTGCCTCTTCCTCTCTGCTGTTTCTTCTATATCCGTTACCTTCATCAAGAACCTTCTTGAAATCAGTAACCTCATATTCAGAACTCTCAAGAAGTCTTACTTCGTTGTTGTCCTGATCAAGAACTCTGACATCAAGTGCAAGTGACTGAAGTTCCTTAAGAAGAACCTTGAATGATTCTGGAACTCCTGGTTCAGGAATATTCTCACCCTTAATAATAGCTTCGTAAGTCTTAACTCGTCCTACAACATCATCAGACTTAACAGTAAGAATTTCCTGAAGAGTATAAGCAGCACCATAAGCCTCAAGTGCCCAAACTTCCATCTCTCCGAATCTCTGTCCACCGAACTGAGCTTTACCACCAAGTGGCTGCTGAGTTACAAGTGAGTAAGGACCAGTTGAACGTGCATGAATCTTATCATCAACAAGATGATGAAGCTTTAAGTAATGCATGAATCCGATAGTTACAGGGCTGTCGAAGTACTCACCTGTTCTACCATCTCTAAGTCTTACTTTACCATCACGGCCGATTGGAACACCCTTCCACTCAGCTCTATGATCTCTATGTTCTGAAAGGTAATCAAATACCTCTTTATTAAGAACATCTTTATACTGTGCTGTAAATGTAACCATATCCTCAGGATATTCTTCGCCATTCTTCTCAGCCTCAGCCTTCTGGGCTGCAAGCTCTTCATCATCGAATGGGTGGTTAGCATAAGCATTTGCCATATCAAGAGTATCCATAATATCATTCTCATCTGCACCATCGAATACTGGAGTAGAAATGTTAAATCCAAGTACCTTGGCAGCAAGACTCAAATGAATCTCAAGGACCTGTCCAATGTTCATTCGTGAAGGAACGCCCAGTGGGTTAAGTACGATATCAAGAGGACGGCCATTAGGAAGGAATGGCATATCTTCAACAGGAAGTACTCTTGAAACGACACCCTTGTTACCATGACGACCAGCCATCTTATCACCAACGCCTATCTTTCTCTTCTGTGCAATATATATACGAACAGATTTGTTAACTCCTGGTGAGAGTTCATCTCCGTTCTCTCTTGTAAATGTCTTAACAGCAACGACAATACCATAAGCACCATGAGGTACCTTAAGTGAAGTATCTCTTACTTCTCTTGCCTTCTCACCAAAGATAGCTCTAAGAAGTCTCTCTTCAGCAGTAAGCTCTGTCTCACCCTTAGGAGTAACCTTTCCAACAAGAATATCTCCGGCTCTTACCTCAGCACCAACGCGGATAATACCGTTCTCATCAAGATCCTTGACAGCGTCTGAACCTGTTGAAGGAAGATCTCTTGTAATCTCTTCAGGTCCTAACTTAGTATCTCTTGCTTCTGTCTCATATTCTTCAATATGAATAGATGTATACACATCATCTCTTACGAGACGCTCACTAAGAAGTACAGCATCCTCGTAGTTATAACCTTCCCAAGTCATGAAACCGATAAGAGGGTTCTTACCGAGAGCAATCTCACCATTAGATGTAGATGGACCATCAGCAATAACATCTCCTGCCTTAACCTCATCACCCTTGAAAACAATAGGTCTCTGGTTATAGCAGTTACTCTGGTTACTTCTTGAGAACTTAGTAAGCTTGTATTCGCGCGCCTTGCCATCCTTTTCTCTGATAACAATCTTGTTAGATTCAGAAGAAAGAACAACACCATCAGCCTCTGCAACTACACATACGCCTGAGTCAACAGCAGTCTTATTCTCAATACCAGTTCCGATAACAGGAGCTTCTGTCATAAGAAGAGGTACGGCCTGACGCTGCATGTTAGAACCCATGAGGGCACGTGTACAGTCATCATTCTGAAGGAATGGAATCATTGATGTAGCAACTGAGAATACCATCTTAGGAGATACATCCATAAGATCAATCTGGCTCTTATCGAACTGAGAAGTTTCTTCTCTGTAACGTCCAGATACAGTATTTCTTACGAAATAACCATTCTCATCAATCTCAGCATTAGCCTGTGCTACATGGAAATCATCTTCCTCATCAGCTGTGAAGTAACGCACTTCATCAGTAACTCTTGGATTCTTAGGATCAGACTTATCTACAATACGATAAGGAGCTTCAACGAATCCATATTCATTAATTCTTGCATAAGATGCAAGAGAGTTAATAAGACCAATGTTAGGTCCTTCAGGAGTCTCGATAGGACACATTCTACCATAATGGGTATAGTGTACATCTCGAACCTCGAAACCTGCACGATCTCTTGAAAGACCACCAGGACCAAGGGCAGAAAGACGTCTCTTATGAGTAATCTCACTAAGAGGGTTATTCTGATCCATGAACTGTGACAGCTGTGAACTTCCGAAGAATTCCTTAATAGCAGCTGTTACAGGCTTAATATTAATAAGTGACTGTGGAGATATTCCGCTAAGATCCTGTGTAGACATTCTCTCACGGACAACTCTTTCCATTCTTGAGATACCAATTCTGAACTGGTTCTGAAGAAGCTCTCCTACAGCTCTGATACGTCTGTTTCCAAGGTGATCGATATCATCCTTAGTACCAACACCATATTCAAGGTGCATATTATAATTAATAGAAGCAAGAATATCTTCTACTGTAATATGCTTAGGAATAAGGTCAGCAATGTTCTTAGTAATAGCTTCCTTAATATCCTCTAAAGATTCATTCTCAGCAAGAATCTGTGCAAGAACAGGATAGTATACATACTCTGTTACACCAAGCTCCTTAGCTTCTTCTTCGCTGATATCAACCCATTTAGTAATATCAACCGCACGGTTAGAAAGAATCTTAACAACTCTGTCAGATACAGTACCATCAGCAGCCTTAACTTCTACAGTAATGAATACTGAAGGAACAGCTGCATCCTGAATAGCCTGTGCTGATTCTCTTGTAAGCTTCTCACCTGCTGTTGCAATAACAGTACCGTTCTCATCAACAACATCCTCAGCAAGAACCTGACCTGTAAGTCTGCTTTTGAAAGAAAGCTTCTTATTAAACTTATATCTTCCAACATGTGCAAGATCATATCTTCTTGGGTCAAAGAACATACCTGAAATAAGTGCCTCAGCACTCTCTACAGATAATGGTTCGCCTGGTCTTAACTTCTTGTAAAGTTCAAGAATACCTTCCTGATAGTTAGTAGAAGTATCCTTCTCCATAGTTGCAAGAAGCTTAGGCTCTTCACCAAAAATATCAAGAATCTCAGCATTAGTGCCAAATCCTAAAGCTCTGATAAGGACTGTAATAGGCACCTTCTTATTACGGTCAACCTTAACATAGAACACATCGTTAGCATCTGTTTCATACTCTAACCATGCACCCCTGTTAGGAATTACCTGACAGCTGTATAAGAAGATCTTACCATACTTATCCTTCTGTATATCATAATAAATACCAGGTGAACGTACCAACTGGCTGACAATAACTCGTTCAGCACCATTAATTACAAATGTACCTGTCTTAGTCATTAATGGCAGGTCACCCATGAAAATCTCATGCTCGCTGATGCTTTCTGTCTCTTTGTTATGAAGTCTTACTGTAACCTTAAGAGGAGCTGCATATGTAGCATCTCTTTCTTTACACTCTTCAATTGAATACTTAACTTCGTCTTCACATAACGCAAAATCTACGAATTCCAGACTTAATCTTCCGTTATAGTCTGCAATTGGAGATATGTCATCAAAGACCTCTTTCAAGCCTTCATTCAAAAACCACTGGTAAGAATCCTTCTGCACCTCAATAAGGTTAGGCATCTCAAGAACCTCTTTCTGTCTTGAGAAACTCATACGCATTGCCTTGCCCGACGTTATTGGGCGTAATCTGTTTTTCTCCATTGACGTTTCACCCCTTAGTTTTCTTCACATTAATATATTACATTATCGGTAAATGTGCAGAGAATGAGCACAAATTACCACAATAGTGCATTGTCCATAGTACATCAAAGTTATATATATGTCAAGGGATTTTCAAAAATTTCCACGAATATTTAGAATTTTATAAAGATAATAGTGTTTCCGCCATATATGGCAGAATAAAATAAAGATATGATTTATAGAAAAAAGAAAAGACAGGAGCCGCGAAGGCCCACTGTCTTTCTTATTATATTCATTGAATAATCAAGTAAATTACTTAAGAGTAACCTTAGCTCCAACTTCTTCAAGCTTCTTCTTGATTTCCTCAGCCTCTTCCTTAGAAGCCTGCTCCTTAACAACCTTAGGTGCGCCATCAACAACATCCTTAGCTTCCTTTAATCCAAGACCTGTGATTTCACGAACAACCTTGATAACCTTAACCTTCTGATCTCCAGCTTCTGTAAGCTCTACATCAAACTCAGACTTCTCCTCAGCTGCTGCTGCGCCAGCGCCTGCTGCTGCAACTACAACGCCTGCTGCTGCAGATACGCCGAACTCTTCTTCACAAGCCTTAACTAAATCGTTAAGCTCTAATACTGATAAACCTTTAATAACTTCAATGATTTCCTGTGTTGTCATTATTATAATCTCCTTTTTAATATTATTCTAAAATTGAAAGAGCATTTATGCTGCTTTCATAGTTAATCCAGTGTTAAACTGATTAAGCAACTTCCTCGTTCTTCTCAGCAATCTGCTTAATAACACGAGCAAAGTTTGTAATAGGTGACTGCATACTTCCAAGTAACTTTGAAAGAAGCTCCTCTCTTGAAGGGATAGTAGCGATAGTAGCGATTCCTGCTGCATCGTAGAATGTTCCTTCAACAACGCCACACTTTAATTCAAGAGCATCCGCTGTCTTAGCGAAGTTAGCTAAGATTCTTGCAGGTGCTGTAGCATCTGTCTTGCAGAATGCAATAGCATTAGTTCCTTCAAGAGTATCAGAGATTGACTCGAACTCTGTTCCAGCAACAACTCTCTTTACTAAAGTGTTCTTATAAACCTTATAAACTACACCAGCTTCTCTTAACTGCTTACGAAGCTGTGTATCCTGCTCTACTGTAAGACCGCTGTAGTTAACTACAACAACGCCCTGAGCGCCATCAAAGTTATCTTTGATCTCATCGATAGTAGATGTCTTAAGGCCTACATTCTTTAAAATAGCCATGAATAATTACCTCCTGTTAGATTCTTGCTTCATATAGAAGCGATTTTGCCTAAGTGAAGATTATTCGTCTATAGTTTCCCTACAAACAAAACCCTCTCTGCCAAAGACAGAGAGGGAATAATTAATCAAATCCTTAAATCCTCGGTAGGCGTGTTACCTTTAACCGTCATCAGTAATACTGAATCCGGACCTGCTGTCTACGGCAAAATATTATGTTAACAGCAAAACGCTGCTCACAAGCTGATAGTATACTATCAAAATATATTAATGTCAACCGTTTTTAATCAAAAATCTGATTAACCCACATACTTGGCTGTGCTTAACTTAACACCAGGACCCATAGTAGAAGTAAGAACTATACTTCTAAGATAAGCTCCCTTAAGTGAAGATGGCTTAGCCTTAACGATTGCATCCATAATAGCCTGGAAGTTGTCTGATAACTGCTCCTCTGTGAATGAAGCCTTACCAATTGGCACGTGAATGATATTAGTCTTGTCAAGTCTGTACTCGATCTTACCAGCCTTGATATCATTAACAGCTTTTGTTACATCCATAGTAACTGTACCAGCCTTAGGGTTTGGCATTAATCCCTTAGGACCAAGTACACGACCAAGACGACCAACAACACCCATCATATCTGGAGTTGCAACAACAACGTCGAACTCGAACCAGTTATCGTTCTGGATCTTAGGAATAAGTTCCTCACCGCCAACGAAATCTGCTCCAGCTGCAAGAGCCTCATCAGCCTTAGCACCCTTAGCAAATACTAATACACGTACAGTCTTACCTGTTCCGTGTGGAAGAACAACAGCTCCTCTGATCTGCTGCTCAGCGTGACGTCCATCACAACCTGTTCTGATATGTGCTTCGATTGTCTCGTCGAATTTAGCAGTAGCGTTCTTCTTTACTAATGAGATAGCGTCTGCTGCTTCGTATAATGTCTGGCGGTCAATATTCTTGGCTGCCTCAACGTATTTCTTTCCTCTTTTCATTATAAACCTCCTAGTGGTAATATCGGAAGGATTCTATCTTTCCTCCCACAATAATCATGAATCAAATGTAGATTAGTCCTCTACAACGATACCCATACTCTTAGCTGTTCCTTCAATCATAGAAGTAGCTGCTTCGATAGATGCAGCATTAAGATCTGGCATCTTAAGCTCAGCAATCTTCTGAACTTCTGCTCTCTTAATAGTAGCAACCTTAGTCTTGTTAGGTACGCCTGATCCTGACTTAATGTTGCAAGCCTTCTTAAGAAGTACTGCTGCAGGTGGAGTCTTTGTAATAAAGCTGAAGCTTCTATCAGCATAAACTGTAATAACTACAGGTATGATAAGATCTCCCTGATCTGCTGTCTTAGCATTGAACTGCTTTGTGAATTCTACGATGTTAACACCGTGCTGACCAAGTGCTGGACCAACTGGTGGAGCTGGTGTAGCCTTGCCGGCAGGAATCTGTAATTTAATATATCCTGTTACTTTCTTTGCCATTTTGGCACCTCCTAAAAATAAATGTGGTAATTGGCGACCATCATAATACATCCTGCAATATTCACTCCTCAAGAATTGACCATCGGGCAATTCTTGCGAATGAATTTACGCAGTAAATTCATTCTGGTCTCCCACGTCCCAGGATCGGGACTGCTTCTTACAATAACTTCACATCTGTGAAATCAATTTCGACCGGTGTTTCACGACCGAACATCTCAACATTAATTGTAAGGCACTGCTTGCCCTCATTAATGTTAGTAATCTCACCAACTGTATCTTCCCATGCACCAGAGAGGATCATAACCTTATCGCCGACCTTGCCAGCGAACTGGATAACAGGCTTAACTTCCTGTTCTTCCTCAAGGCTTATGCCAAGATTCTTAATCTCTGTTGGTGTAAGTGGTACTGGCTTTGATCCAGGACCAACAAACCCTGTAACGCCTCTTGTATTTCTGACAACATACCAACTATCGTCGTTCATTACCATCTTTACAAGAACGTATCCAGGAAACATCTTCTTCTGAGCAGCTTTCTTAGAGCCATCTTTAATCTCCACTACTGTTTCAAGCGGAACGATAACTTCAAGAATCTGATCGTGAAGATTTCTGTTTTCAACTGTCTTTTCAATGTTAGCTTTCACCTTATTCTCATAACCTGAGTAAGTGTGAACTACATACCATTTTGCGTCATCCATACAATCACCTATTCCTTATTTTACAATGAACTCAATTCCAAAGCGGACAATCAAATCCACAACTGCAATGATTACACCTAATAATACGGATACAGCCAATACAGCTACAGTTTCCTTAGTAAGCGACTGACGGTCTGGCCAAATAATCTTTGAAAATTCAGCTTTCAAACCTTTGAACCAGTTCTTTTTCTGCTTCTTAGCTTTTACAGTATCACCCATGAAATACTCCTCACTGTACTAATTACTTTGTTTCCTTGTGTAATGTGTGTGATTTACAGAACTTACAATACTTCTTTGTTTCCATTCTGTCTGGATGAGCTTTCTTTTCCTTAGTCATGTTGTAATTACGCTGTTTACACTCAGTACATGCCAATGTTATCTTTACTCGCACAACTTCCACCTCCAATTATTATTTTTGTAGGTGTTAAAACACCAATTGGTTTCTTTGCCCGCCCTCTCAATGTTGGGTTGTTGAATTTCAGGCACGCAAAAAAGACCGCTTCCATAGCCGTTCTAATATAGCACAGTATAATCCAACTCGTCAACAACTTTTTCAAAGAAAATATAGTGACAAAAAATGCACTTCATATTATAATATTTGTACAAATAAATACGATATATATAAGGAAATGGATTTCCTTTTTTCTAAAGATTATTACAGACAAGGAGGTGACTGTTATGATCAGCAGCGTGTACAGCTATTATCTTGCCCAGTATGGACATAAGACTAACTCAAAGTACGACACACACACTAAAGCACAATTAAAGAATACTTACGGCAGAGTTCTGAAATCTAACAGTCAGACTCCTACATATAAGACAGATATGTCAGAGGCTGCGCAGAAATATGCAATCGACCTTAAAGAGAATGCCAGGGAATTAAGTAACATTGCCAATGATCTTTCCGGAAGCGACGGTCACGGCATGGTATTTAAGAAATCAGCAGTATCCAGCAACCCACAAAGTGTAACCGCAGAATACATAGGCGACAGCACCTCACCTGACAGTTCAAGCTTTGAAATTGATGTAAAGCAGCTGGCAACCAGCCAGATTAACACCGGTAATTTCTTACAGCCTAACAATCGTGCTGTAGAGCCAGGAGATTATTCATTTGACCTTAACATCAATAACCTGACCTATGAATTCCAGTTTACGGTAGATGAGGAAGAAAGTAATTCTGACATACAGAATAAGCTCGCAAGACTCATCAACCGATCGAACATCGGACTTGCAGCCAGCGTTAATGAAGACAGCCTTGGCAATACCGCTCTCTCAATAGTGTCAGACATGACTGGTATAAACGGCATTAAGCCAACGATATTTAACATCAGTCCTGACAACGATATCCAGACCAATAATCCTGATTTCGTTGAAGGCTTTGATGAACCAACAATGAAGAATAATACTAACTTCATTAATGCATTTGGATTAGACAGAGTATCCCAGTACCCATCTAATGCAATATTTTCAATTAATGGAGAGGAACGGTCTTCGGCATCCAACGATATTACAATTAACAAAGCATTTGCAATAAACTTCAACAGTACTACGGATAAGCCTGTAACCATAAGTCTCATGGAAGATACTGATTCGATAACAGAAAGTATTGGCGAACTTGTTTCAGGATATAACAGGCTTTTTTCAATTGCTGCAGATAAAGAGAACGATAAGTTTGAGGGAAACGCTAAGTTAAAGAAAGAATTTTCAAGAATAATGAAGGCTTACAAGCCACAGCTTGAACACAACGGGCTTACAGTAAACGATGAGGGTTCACTTGAAGTTAATAAGGTGGTTATTCAGAAAGCTGCTTCTGATGGCACACTTTCCGATGTATTTAACGCTTTGGATTCATTCAAAAAATCAATCCAAAGAAAGGCTGATGATATCTCCATAAACCCTATGAACTATGTAAACAACAAAATTGTCGCTTATAAGAATCCACACAAGCCTGTGAATGACCCTTATAATCTTTCTGCCTACTCAGGCATGATGTTTAATGGCTATATCTAACTACCATAATATAAAATAAGGCATCCGTCTGGTTCATGTAATACATAAATCGGCGGATGCCTTTATGTTTCTTATTATTCATTAATCAGTCTGCTTCCTGCATCATGTAACTGCTTAACAAATGTACTAAGCCTTACAAGCGCTTTAGAAACAGCCACATCATCATCAGCCTTTACAGCCTCTGAAAGCTCCTTAACACCAGAATTAGCTTCTGCCTCATCAACTGCACCTGCCTCAATAATATCCTTTGTTCCATTATATACTTCAAAAAGCCAGTTAAGGCCTTCAATAATAACGTTCACTGCATCATGAGTCTCTGGAAAAGGAACTCCTGCAAGTTCTTCCGAGACTTTCTCTATTGCTCCAATAAGCTTCTCACTGTAAGGAACAGCTTCCTTAAGTACATCTATCTGCTGCTGTCTGTAATCATCCATGATTCTAATCACCTTTCTTTATGAACCTTTTGAATATATATCGGCATTCTGGGCGGGAACTTAACCCTTTACAAATATACCAATTAGTTATTTGCCATATTTTTCAATCAGCTCACGAACTGCCTCTTCATCAATATCACCATCTGATTTTCTTGGAAGTGGTTCTTTAGTAAGAATTATCTTCTGGATTTCCCAGCGGTATCCCTTTTTCTCATTATACTTATCAATCCGGCGCTTAAATATATCCTCTGTTGCTCCCTTATCAATAGGTACAATAATCGCTGTAAGCCTGTTATTGTAAAATGTTATGAAACCTTCGGCAACTCCGTTAATAGCCGTAATCTGTTCATTCGTTCTTACTCGGCTTATCTTCTCTCCTGTAGGAAGCAGTATAATATCAGGATTACGCTGTAATAACACAAGTCTGCCTGCATTATTAATCCGTCCGTAATCACCTGTATGATACACTCCATCCCTTAACACTTTATTGTTGGCTTCATCATCCTTGTAATATCCCTTCATAACGCACGGACCTTTCACAAGAATTTCCCCGTCTTCAGCAATTGTAACCGCATCCTTGTCAAAAAGTGTATAAGAACCGTCATACAGCTCATTAACTCCGACACAGCCTGATGTCTCTGTCATTCCATATATATTATAGACCTTTAAGTCACTGTCACACAGATTCTCAAAAAGCCTGAATGGGCAGCTTGCCCCACCTATTATGATAGTGTTAAGTTCACTGTTAAATCCACTCACAGCCCTAAGATAATCAATCATAGACGGTGTACCTATAAGAATAGTCGGATTGTAATAATAAGTGTCTGCATCAATATGTCTTAAGCCTCTTCCTATACACACCATAGCTCCACAGCATAACGGCCATATCAGACTGTATATAAGACCAAATTCATTATGCAGAGGAATCTGTGCAAGCACGATATCATCTTCTGTACATTCCACCCTGCTGCTTATTTCGCTGACTGTATTAAGAATATTATCCACTGATAAAACAACTGGTTTGTCACATTCACCTGCTGTTGCTGTGAACATTATGATATCTCCCTCTGTGGTATTCTCATCATATATCAGCCCTTCAACATCATCCTTTTCTGCACTTGATATAATAATAGAATTCTCGTCTGACAGAATATACTGGTTAGTTGATGTCAGTGTATAATCGACCTCTGTTTTCTTAAGAAGGTCAACTCTGGAATCATGTGGAAGGAAGAAATCAACAAGAACAAGATCCTTTCCTGCCACTATTGTTCCAAATATATTAACAATCCACCTGTATGAAGCCGGTCCGAATATTGCAATTCTTTTGCCATTGAATTTCTGAAAATGTAATGCCTTTTTCGTAACATCATCAAAAAGCTTCGCATAAGTAACTTTCATTGTATCATAAACAACAGCAACAGCGTCCGGATGTTTCTTCGCATTATTCTTTAACATATTATAAAATGTATTTTTATCTGTCATGATTTTCTCCGTTTCTAAAAATATAACTGCATCAACCATATTGATATTACAATTTTCTATAATTCTGTGCCACCTGATTAAGAATGTCCGGTGTAACTTCACACCTTAAAAGTTCAACCAGAAGCTGATAAAACTCCTTCATACCAGACTTAATATAGGGATTATTATAACACCCTGGCATCGCTTCAAGAACCTCTTTCTTTAACTGTATATACATGTCATACGGCGGCTTCTCAAATCTTAAGCAGATAACCTTAACGGTTCCTAAATACCATGTAAACAACAAATCAAGTTCAAGCTCATCATGATATCTGTTCCATAATCCTCTGCTCTTAAGTTCATCGCATAACAGCCTGTTGGCCGTCATAATGTCCTTATGATACCCAACATTCTTAGCAAGTACCGTTGATCCATTATTAACATAATAATGATAAAATGTCTTTTCCAGAAAAGCAATCCGTGTAGCATATACATGAAGCATAGTTCCATAGTATATATCTTCATAAGCAAGACATTCCTGAAAATATATTGCATTATCTATAAGGATATTCTTTTTTATAATTTTGTCCCACACAGCATATCCCATTTCATTAGTTCTTATAAATTCACGCCTTTTAGCTTCCGAATCAATAACTATTCTTTTTATGCCTTCTTTTCCCTTGTTATTAACAGTTTCACTACCTGAATCCCTTACATAACGGCACATCACTATATCCTGATTACCTGAATATGCCTCATCAAGCAGCGACTTAAACATATCCGGTTCAACCCAGTCATCGCTGTCAACATAACCTATATATTCACCTTCTGCATATATAAGCCCTGTATTTCTTGCTTTCCCGCTTCTTCCATTATCATCGTAATGAACAGCCTTTATAAGCTTTGGAAATTTCTTTTCCCAAGCTTGTATGCACTTCCATGTACTGTCAATTGATGCATCATCAACAAGAATCAGTTCATACTCAGAATGTTCCAATGTCTGTTCTATCAAAGACCTGATACATCTGTCTATATATTTTTCCACATTATAGCATGGAACTATTATGCTCAGTTTAATCACACTCATACCCCCATCGCCAATATTATAGCGAACTATTGTAAAAATTATATCATTTGCCGTAGCAATTGCCAACACTCTTAATATATAATAACTCATATAAAATGTTTTAAAAACAGGAGAATTAATCTGATGAAAATATATATATACAGATATGGCAGCCTGTGCGAGCCTGATGTTATAGACGCATTTAAAAATATTGGACTCGAAGTTTATGAAGAAAACGCTGAGGTGTATAACAAAAATCTGCTCCCGTCACAAGCTGCATCAATAGCATCCGCAACACTGGCAAAAGAAAAGTATGCATTCGCATTTACAATCAATTTCTTTCCGTGGCTTTCAGATGTATGCCAGCTTCTTAATATAACTTATATAAGCCTTATTGTTGACAGCCCTGTTCTTGAATTGTATTCCAATGCTATCTCCAATTCAGTCAACAGGATCTTTCTTTTTGATAAAATGCTTTTTGATGAATTTGAACAATACAATAAAGGACATATTTTCCATATTCCACTTGCAGCTAACACTTCAAGAACTGACGACCTGATCAGCCACGCTTCTGATTCTGATAAGAAAAAATATGCCAGCGACATAGCCTTCATTGGCTCAACATATCAGGAAAAATGTCCGTTTAATAATGCTGTACTTTCCGATTATGAAAGAGGTTTTGTTGATGGAATTATCAATTCGCAGCTTGAAATATACGGTTTTAACTTTATAGAAAGCATGCTCACAGATGAAATGGCAGACAGATTACTCGCAAAAATACCTGATCACTATGTATTTCCTGCCGGATTTCGCGCTGACAACAAAGCCCTTGTTGCCCAATACTATTTAAGCGTTAAAGTTGCAGAACAGGAGCGTCTGCGTGCCCTCAGATTATTATCTGATTCTTTCAATGTAGATATATATACCGGAAGCGATACCAGCAGTATGCCTAATATCCATAACCGTGGTTTTGCAAAATCTCTTACAGAGATGCCGCTTATATTTAACAACAGTAAAATCAATCTCAATATAACAGCTAAATCAATCCGTTCAGGTCTCTCGCTCAGAATATTTGATGTTCTTGGATGTGGCGGTTTTCTTATAACCAATTACCAGGCCGAGCTTCCGGAATTCTTTGAGATTGACAAAGACCTTGTTGCATACGAAAGTCTTGAACACCTGAAAGAATTATGCGCCTATTACCTTGCTCATGAGGAAGAACGCTTAGAAATAGCCCAACACGGCTATGAAACAATTAAAAAGTATCACACATATGATATCCGTGTTTTACAGATAATAGAAAAATCTTTCCCTGCACGGTAATAAATATGCCCCTTTCACTGGATATCCGGTAAAAGGGGCATATATTGCTGAAACAGCTTTTATTATTTTATAATACTGCCATAAAATGTTGGCTCTCCGATTACATTAACACTTCTGTAGGGTATTCTATAGTTGAGTTTAAACAGCCATGTATCCTTAACTGTATTCCTCCACACTGACTCATCATATATTCTGCTGCCATTAGTATTAAAAAACAACGCCTCTGGATTATTAACCGCACACATATCTACTTGATTCCTGACCTCATCAATTGTATTATATGCAATTTCAATCATATAATCAGTCATGAAATATTCTATAGACTTATCCATATATCTGTAATATTCGTCTATCGCTCTTATTATAAATCCAAATAATAAAAATCCCTTATCACCTTTAATAAAATTATTAGCCCATCTTCCACCAGTTACATCATCATCCCACATAGGCTTCCCGAATTTCTGTGTATAAAAGCCCTCTTTCATTATTACATCATTAATTCTTCTGTCTGTAACATAATATGTGGCATCAATCCATACACCACCATACCTGTACAAAAGTTCCATTCTGAGTCTGTCCGACAATGTAGTCATAGATATTTTGCCTTCATTGAATTTAGTAATAACTTCCGGTGAAAAACTCACATACTTCATGCAATTTTCCAATGTTATTATATGAAGAACAGCTTTTTCATTATCTATATTATTCCTTACGCTATTAATACATTTCTTAACAAGATCAGGGGCATTATCTTCACCCTGCCACCAGCACATCCACACATTAACTTTCTCTGAATCTTCTTGTACATACTCTGTTGGCGGAAGTTCTTTTACACTACCGTTTCTATATTCTTCGACCAGTCCCGCAGTGACTTTCTTAAAAAGCTGTCTCTTTAAATCTATTTCACGGAAATGCTTACTTATCTCATCAGATTCCATCAGTTTAACCGGCTGCTCTTTAACTTTATAATTATTAGCAATAAGCCATACTTTCAGCAGTCTTTCTGACAGAAATCCCATAACCCTTTTCTGATAATCGTCTTTACTATCAATATCTATTCTTTTTTCGACTTCAAACAACACATCAAAGAGCCATTCACAATATGAATCATAAACAGATTTTCTGGTAATCATCATATTACAGAAATTAATAATTTTGGAACTCTGCATCCAGTCAAATGCATTAACATAATCAGGGTACTTTTCACTAATTACCTGCCTGCATATATCCCAGTCCTCTTTACAATGCATATGATAATACTGTTCTTTTAAAGATTCCTCTTTAACCATATTACATTGAGGCACTATAATATCATAAGACTTAAGAGTTTTTTCAACATACTCCTTAGTAAGAAATCTCTCCTTTTCAAGAAAAAATCTTCTATAGTGGCAGGTTCCAATAATATCGCACTGGTGATTCTTCCATAGCCAGTACATTCCGGTAAGTTCACAGTAATTCCTGTTCTTAGAAGATATGTTATCTCCTGTATCATCACCAGTATATCCCAGATCTGAAGATATTGCCCTTCCCACATGAATTGTTTTATACAAATCATCTGGAATTTCATTATACTTTTTGTGTGTAATAACCCATATCTCTGTATTCATATTCCACCTCTCAGCCACATTTTGCAAGCATACACCATACATTATCAACCCTGACATCTGTTATACTGCAATTAGCAGGAAGATATTTCCTGTCTGTACCATATATAAACAGATATTTACTTACCATAGACGCTTTCTTTAAAAGCATTTCTTTGCTTTCTTCCGGTATCATATCACTTAAGAATACTGCAACTTTATATTCATCATGACCGCATTTTGCAAGCAAAGCATCAATATCATCAGCCAAAACTATCTCATCATATATAGTTTCATATACATTAAGCCCGGATATACTGTCCGTCTCAACTCCCGTAATATAACAATTCTCCGGCACTTCCATTTCTAATATCCTGCGTGACACTGCTCCTATAGCTTTATAAAACATTCCCACATCCAGTATTTTCTGAGGTTCCATCTGGTTAATAACTTCGCTGTATATGTACATTACATTTTTATCTGTTATCATGCCTTTCCCTTTCATTATGAATTAAACACTGTATTAAATATCTCTTTGAATCTGACATCATAAGTATGATTCTGTGCAATCTTTTCATAGCCATTTCTTGCTATCTGCTGCCTTTCTGAATCATGCTTAAGATAATATCTGCATTTGGAAACAAGGTCATCAACCGACTCATACATAACCATATCCTCACCCGGAACAAACCAGTCGTAAAAATCTTCCTGATAATTAGACATAAGCAAACCACCCGCTCCCATTATATCCATTGCACGAAGCGGTATACCGGACTTAATGCTCCTTAATGTTATATTAAGATTAATTCTGCTGTTACGGAATATATATGGCATAACATCATAATAATCAACTGCGCCGCAATTATTAATACAGGCAATGTCAGGAGTCTCATTAGGTGTGTATAGATTTATGGCATATTCTCTGCCAAACTCTTTTCCAAGCCTTCCAAGAATTTCCTTTCTGTCATCTGCAGCCATTTTTCTTGCAAGAAAATAATCTGCATACAGATATTGCACAGTCTCAACTCCATCCCTGCTTGTTTCAACAGGATAATTCTTAAGCATATCCTTAAGAACTTCTCCTTTTAAAAGTTGTTCAAGGAAGAAATAACCATAAACCTTTCTCTGTGCATTCATAACTGCATCAAGATATCCCTTTGTAAAATCATTTACTCCAGACAGCCTTTCAAAAAGATTATGCTTCTCATTATACATTGAACCAACAAATGCTATATCGCTTTTATATCTGTTATTATAACACTTTACTTCATCACTACCGCCATCAAGCATTCTTTTCATTCTGTCCGTATTAACCGGCAGTGGCATATAATATACTGTATTGATTTCTTCCTTCTTCAATTCCATATACTGTGTCTTGTCAAATATAAAAACATAATTGCATGGATTAATTATAGTATATGAGTATAACAACACCTGAGGACTGTCATATACCAATGCAATATACGGAATATTCCTCTTCTTACAGTTATTAGAAATAACCGGGCTGTAATTAAATGTAAATACACAATCATACTGTTTTCCATCAATTCCATCATCATAATTTTGTTCAAATATGCTGTCAAATTCCGCACTCACACGATTTCTAAATAAATCTGTCTCAACAACTTTATACAAATGTCCGTTTTTTTCAAAACATTCTTTTACATCTTCTATTCCAAAATTATGATATTCAAAAATAAGTATATTCATCAGGAAAATTCCTTTCTTAATATCTGAAACATTTTTTCTAACTGTATATCATAAGTAAACAATTCCGTCACTTTTTTCCGTCCACTATCTGCTATCCTTTTTCTCAATTCTTCATGCTGCACATAATATACCGCTTTTTCCACGCAATCCCCTGCATCAGAATATGACACAAATTCACTTCCATCCATCATATATTCTGAAAGCTCCGGACAATAATTAGTAAGAAGAAATCCTCCCGCTCCCATTATATCCAACGCTCTCAGAGGTATTGCTGTCTTTATATTTCTAAGTGTTATATTCAGATTAATGCAGCTATTGGCAAACATAACAGGCATGTCATGTTCATAATCAATATAGCCATATTGGCTGATTCCCGGTATATTGCGCAGTGCTGACTGTGAATATAATGTAACAGGCAGTCTGCCTGCCAGTTCTTTTAATATATTTATTCTTTCTCTCGATGATATCATCTTCTTAACAATATTAAGAATCATATCCCTGTCATTAACGAAAAGTTCTTCTTCCTTTGTGAAATTAATATAATGTCCCAAACGCTCTGCAAACACATCATCAAGCATTTCCTCCAATAAATCACTGCCTGAAATTAGACTTTGTGATTGCATTATTCCCTCAAGATATCCTTTTTCATACTCAGGAAGTCCGGTAACATCTGTTGTCAGATCCACCTCATCATTATACAGATTTCCCATGAATGAAACCCCAGCATTCTTTAATTCTGATGAGACATTGCACGCATTATTAATAACCTGTGTTATACGTTTTTCATCCACCGCTAATGGAAGATGATATATATTGCTGACTCCTAATCTTTTCAATCTTTCCATCTCCGACAAGTCAAAGTGAAACATATAATTATATGGATTGAATATCATTTCTGAATACATCGTCATACACGGGCTGTCATAAGTCCATGATACATATGGAATCTTATTTCTCAAAGCTATCTTAGAAATAAGTGGTATAAAATTGCAGGAAAAAATAATTTCAAATGGAATTTGTTTTTTCTTTTCCTGTATAATTTTCTCTTCCATATCATTAAGAAAATCAACATCTTTAATATAATTCTTTATTTTATGTGTAAACAGTGTTATATCATGTCCCATCCGCTGTAAATTAGACACAACATCTGCCTTAGTTATCTCATTCCATGTAAAGTACAATATTTTCATCCAATACCCCTCAAATATTTATAATCTAAAAAAGCTGAGGCTTTGACGATTAACGCTAAGCCCCAGCTCAAATATATTAATTATTATATTACTGTAAGAGTGAAAGAACACCCTGTGTCTGCTGATTAGCCTGACTAAGCATTGACTGTCCAGCCTGTGCAAGAATATTGTTCTTGCTATACTCAACCATCTCTGTAGCCATATCTGTATCACGGATACGAGACTCTGCCGCTGAAGTATTCTCTGATGTTGTATCAAGGTTGTTAATAGTATGCTCAAGTCTGTTCTGAAGAGCACCTAACTTAGATCTCTCTGTAGAAACCTTATCAATAGCCTTCTGGATAATTGTCATTGACTTACCAGCTACTGCATTAGTACTTACCTTAACGCTGGCAGCTGAAATACCAAGTGACTTAGCATCCATCTTACCGATTGAAACAGAAATAACCTGTCCTGAAAGAGAGCCAATCTGAAGGCTCTTCTTTGAAAAGCTGCCATCTAACAGATTCATTGCATTAAACTGTGTTGTAGAGTAAATTCTATCAAGTTCAGATGTTAACTGAGTAAGTTCCTGCTGGATAGATTTTCTGTCTGATGATGTATTAGTATCATTAGCAGCCTGTGTTGCTAACTCATTCATTCTCTGAAGAATTGAATGTGATTCATTAAGAGCACCTTCAGCTACCTGAATAAGAGATATACCATCCTGTGCATTAGCCGAAGCCTTATTAAGACCTCTGATCTGGCTTCTCATCTTCTCTGATATAGAAAGACCTGCTGCATCATCTGCTGCTCTGTTAATCTTATAACCTGATGATAACTTCTCAGTAGACTTAGAAAGGGCACTTGTTACTGTTCCCATCTGTCTGTTTGTGTTCATTGCTGATAAATTGTGCTGTACTACCATAATAAAATTCCTCCTTGATATCAAAAACTCCTTATAATGAAATGTAAATTATTTTTATTTATCATTTATGTATTATTTATCGGAGACAATTCCAAATACTTAACCCTCTAAATAAAAAAATCTGCAAATTTTTTCACATCATTATAAAAAGCCTCTTTTTCCTGAGAAATCTTTCTTCTATATTCTTCAAAATCATTCTGTGCATCATAGAAATTATCACATATGTACCTGATGCATTCCTGTATATTGTCAATATTATCTTCTGACTCAAATTTATATCGGTCAGGAATTGGCACATCTTCATAATATGCCGCACTTCCTCTCTTATTGGTAATAACACAACACCCACACATAGCAGCCTCTCTTGGTATTCTGTCCTTTCCAGGATGATTTCCAAAATCAATATATACCTTAGATATATGCATATATGCCGTCATATCCTCTTCTGATAATCCTATCAGTGGAACCCACTTTACCCAGCTTGTTTTCTCGATAATTGGTCTTAATGCTTCCAGTCCCTTTTTAGGGTTATATAAAACAATATTTTGTCTCTGTATTTCAGGCAACTTAATTCTATATATATCGCCAATATAATCAGAGACATACATAACCTTATCTTTACTGATTCCTACCTTTTCAGTTACATAATAATATGCATATGCAGACTGTACAAGATGTAATTCAATCTGATTTCTTATAATATCCAGATTATCTTCTTGCGTATTCCTAATATAATTATCAACACTCATCCACCACAATACTTTATGGCAATTATTAATAATTGGTATCCAATCAGTTGCTGCCTCATTAAATATAACTATGGAAGATCCATCTTCAACCTCAGACATGCTCTTTGCATGTTCAGTATTATATTTTAAATATCTGGCACATGCTGAAACATCACAAGGTTCTGACTTATTGGATTGATTATAATACATCCTGGCATTATACCCAAGCCTTACAAGGGTATTACACATCTGATGTGCCAGCTCCGGTCCCCCGCTCTCAATTTCAGCTGGACATACATTATAAAACTTTATATCATTCATACTATCTTATCCCCCTTTTCTTCTATGGATTAACGCCAAGTTCAAACACATACATATTGTTATATCTGCCTTCATTCTGTCTTATAGCTTCAGATAGTCCGCCACATCCGCCAGATGCAATAAGCGAATTACATTTTGACAATAAATCGATAGACAATATATAATCCATTCCCATGTCAAACCCTTTTCTTTTTACTTCCTGTCTGCGGTGTAATTCTGACAATAGTTCCCCATCTTTAACTTCATATCTTTCCTGATCTGTAAAAAAGACTTTTTCTCCATACCTTTCTTTAAGCTTTCTACAATATGATGCATCCTCTGTTGAAACATATATATACTTAAGGTTCCACTGCTCCAGCGACTCATCTATCTTCTCACATATCATATCAAGAGATGCATGTATTGGATGATTTGACAAATGTGTCTTAACATAATCTGTTCCCCTCGCCAATACACCAAGTGTCTGATCCGGATATGGCAGAAATTCTTTTTGCTTTTCACGGATGAATCTGTTTACCCGTTCATTATATAATCCATCCAGCCAGTCAGGCATATCATCACTTCCGCATTGCCTTTCCATTATTGTACTCATAATACTTCCATTATAAAATGCCGGTGAAAAAAAAACATGCCTGCTGTTCATAACCTCTTCCAGACTATATCCCTCCGGCTGATTAAAGAATTTGCTCCATACATCATCACCATTATAATCAGAGTAAAAGCAGCTGTTTCCCATCCTGCCGAGTCTAATCACAGGGATAAATCCTTTACTTTTTGCATACCTTGCACAGATTTCAATTTTAGATAAAATAGCAAAAAGACCCAGATTACCATAATAGGGATCTAACACTAAAAAATTCTTATCATCATTATCTGTGCCAAATTCCTGATAATCTGAAAACATGAAAGTAAGTGCCATAACCTCATCATAATACATAATTCCTTCATTGTATCTGTCAATAGGTTCAGCATGAGGTATTCCGAATATGACATGCAGACATTTAAAGCCATACGACAATTGATCAAGCCTTTCCTGACTAAGACTTTCCTCGTACCAGCATTCACATTCAATATCCGGAAGCATTGGTATGAGTTCTTCCCAGTCATCCCCAACAAGCACAAGCCTTTTCCCTTTCCATAGTCTCAATGCCGACTGGCACAATTCAACAGAAAACTCATTACAGCCATGTAAAAATATGCAATCGTACTGGTCAAGAAACCACATATCGGCTCCCCCACTATAGCAATACGCATGAGTATATGTATTATTCTCATTCTTCAGAAGAACCTTGTGATTGTCATCCTTTGCAACAGCATAATCGTTCTCTGCAATAATAATTCTGGACTGATAAAACATATCCGGTCCGTAAGCTACACACATATTCTCCGGTACATTATCAATATCAATTGATTCATCATGTGCTATTACAACCATTTTTTCCTCCTTTTGCCGCCTATTAATTATTTGTCCTGTCTTCAATAGCTTTCTTTAGCTTAGTAGAACTTGTGCTCTGCGTATAAGGAAAGAATACCATAGTAGAGCCATTCTTCTCCAAGAATTCTTTCTCAGCAAGCCATCCCGGATCATGTTCATAATCACTTCCTGAGAACTGTACATCAAAATGATAGACATTAAATATATCTTTTGTTCCACAAAGATTTAATGGCAATTTAATAGCTTCATCAACATATTTACATGAACGGACCATCTCTATTCTTTCGTCAAAAGGCACAAAAGGCTCAGCCTGCTTATTAAGCCTTACACCTTCGTCTGATACCACACCTACTATCAGATACCTGCACTGCTCCTTTGCACGCTTAAACATATTAAGATGTCCTATATGGAACAAATCAAACACCCCTGCTATATATCCTACATTATATGGTTTGTCTATGTCCGATTTATCCAATCCTGTCACAGAACTATTTCCCTGGCCTGCTGCCAGTATTTGTGCCACATGTTCTTTTCTCTTATCCGGATAATCATTTCCCGGATCATATATATGATAATTCATTATCCCCATATCTTTTAACTGGTTGACAACTCCATTATATCCCTTAATACATATAATGATATGTCTGTCTTTTTCCGGAATATCCTTTAATATGTCAGGTGAATTAACCGGCACTCCCTGCATTGTTGTTCCCCATTTTGCACTGTTATTATCAACAATAGAATAAATGTTATAATCTCCTGCAAACTGAAACAGAAATCTTTCTGTAAATCTTCCTGAGCCAAAAAGAATCAGTTTCTTGGAATCATCGAACCCATCAAATATATCAACAAAAATTTTTTGATATTCTTTCGCACTATAATTAATCTTTTCCCTGTTAGTATAAAGAATTCTTCCATCAATTCTCTTGTTCTCATAATATGGTCTTAAAGGCTTCTGATTTCTTAATACATCTGTAAACCTTGAAGACATACGCTGCCACATATCCTCACATTCAGATAATCCATATCTGTCAAGTAAATCCCCTTTGGCAACAATACGCTCGAATTCCTTGTCCGTTCCATCATATATAATCATTATTGAACGATACATTACAGCCTTTGCCGGGCAATTCTCCCAATAAAATTCCTGGTCATAATATATGAATCTGCTCTTAGAATCCTTAGCCGATTCATCATAAAAACAATTGAGTGGAACCATATCAATATATCCTCTCGCAAGTACAGGTCCAACATCTCTTCCATGCGCACTGTTCCTATCTTTTTCAGATAATACCCCTGTATTCTCTGATGATTTAAGTATTAATTCATACATATCATCCATTGCCTTTAAAAATGCATTCTTATCCTTTTTAGCAATAGCCTTCAATTCATTCATCGCAACCGGAGCATCAACATATGGCATTACAAATGTATCTCCATCAACACATGAATCAACTACATTTATTCCCCGCTCAGATAAATCTCTCAGATTATCCTGCATTTCGTTAAGCTTATGTATTCCCTCCTGGTAAACAGCCTTTTTAAGCACACTCCTTACGCCATCATGTTCACATATACTTGTTACCAGTGCATTCTCATGTCCTCTGTCAAGTGATATGGTTGCATGAAGGGTATCATCAAACCGTCCGTCAATGCTGCATTCTATAATGTAAGCATTTGCCATCTTATGAAACATGCCATTCTTTATTAAATCAGTATACAGGTACTGCTCTTCAAGAAACACACTATCCGGATAGTTATAAAGCGGGAAATACCTCATGGCCAGTTCTTCAACCGGTTCATACCCTTCTGCATATACAAGCTGCGTTTCCTGCAAAGACGGCATTACTGAATAAAATTTATCATTATCAAATCCAGCCTGCGAAAGCATCAACTTTAACTCTGACATAGAATAGCATCTTCCTGCTATAGAATCCCAGTCTGCATCTGACAGTCTCCTGTAATTCTCAATCCCATCAAAATTGTGATTAGTATATGGGTCTCTGTCTCCACATATATATTTAATTGCGTAACGGTTTTCCACCCCAATGATCAGTCTTCCATCCGTTTTTAACAATTGATGGCATATATCTAATAAATTCTGCGGGCATCTGCTCTCTTCAATAACATCAATTCCAACTATATAATCATATATATTGCTTTCACTCTGATTATTCAAAACCTGTTCTATGCTGCAATTCTCCACTTTCCCCTTGCTTTCAAGCAGTTCCGTTACCGCTTCATCCACCCGTCTTGAATATATATATAGTATGCTGCTACCCTGTCTGAAATTATACCAGACAAATGCCCCTTTCGAAAAATCCCTGATTAGTGATTGTTTATTTTCCTTATCTGAAAATGCCATGTTGGTTTCTCCTTAATATTACCTGATCATTAATATTTATTAAAAGCCTTTAGAGAATGTTGCATCTCCAAAGGCTTTTAATCTACATTAAACCGTACTCCTTCAATAACTGTATCTGATATTCTTTATCTGAAGCAGATCTCTTTAAATCTTCTGTTCTTCCATCTGATAAAAGCAATGTAATCAACTTATTCACCAATTGCTGACCTTCTTGTATTCCTTCCAGTTTTCCCTCTTCGCGACCTTCTTCGTGACCCTCTTTACGTCCTTCTTCACGCCCTTCTTTGCGTCCTTCTTCACGCCCTTCTTTGCGTCCTTCTTTACGTCCCTCTTCAAGTCCTTCTTCTCTTGCATCTTCCCGCTCAAGTTCTAACTGCCTGTCAAATGTATAATCAAGTTTCATATTCTTTGTCACCTCATTTCTTCGAGATATCAAGAATTCCTTTAATATATTGTGTTCAATACAGTAATCTATAGCCATCTCAATATCAATAACCAAATCCTCGTCCGTTCTGCCACAATGAAATTCTCTGACCTTATTAACAAAAATCATATATTCATCAAGCCACTTACAAGATTCTCTTATATGAGGATTCTTACCATTATTGATATTATATACCATACAGGTAAGCTCCAGCTTTGGATCATCTGTATGCTTTTCATATGAATCGGAAAGCTTAAGTTCCTGAACATCCGGCTGATTCTCTTCGCCATTATAAAACACTATAAAATGTGGTACCGGAATCTTTATGAGCTTTCGTCCATACAGATTGCGCCCAAGCTTCCTTTCCTTGCCATCTCCGCCTCTTCCACTTAACATATCTGACAAAATTGCTGTGAAATAAATCAGACTTCTAATTGGCATATTCGGACACACCGTTGACTGATGCTCATATATACTAAGGCTTGCATCTACAACAAATGCTGAATCATTCCTTATAGATAAAGAAATTCCTCCATCAAGTGTCTTAATCTCCACATCATCCGGATTTCCATACGACGAACCATTCATTACATTATAAAGTTGTAATGCTCTGTTCTTGTCCTCCATCAACATACTAAACACATCACTCTTGTACTCTCTGTTACCATTCATAATTCCTTCTCCTTATCTGATTACCGATAAAGCAGGAAATACAAATAGACCATATATTCACTATGATTATATCATACAATCCTGCTTTATACCCTATTAAAAGCAAGATTTTCATAATGAAATACAGACATAATCGAGATAAACAGACCCTGTACCGCCCATTGTTATATGAAATGAATATAACAACCGCACAGGTAATATAGAAAAACTGCTTTTGTTAACAATGTTGCATTGTATATAAAATATATTAATAAAATTTCAAGTAATTGTCAAGATATTCCTAATCTCCTAATATATTTTTCAATTTCATAAGTGTCTTCATACCAATTACATCATTAGAACAATTTGTTTTTCTGATATTCCCATACTCATAAGCTGATTTTTTAACGACTCTGCGCATTTTTTATTTGCTATGACATACATTGCATTTTTATAAACCTTTGTGGCATCTTCAACTGACGATATTGATTAGCAAATATCTGATATTCGTGGTGTCGAGCTTTGCATTCTTGCAATACGTATGGCTTTCAAACATCTTAAAGAACTGCCTAAAGATTTAAGGTTTATTGCTGATAGATACAGTATCTCCCCTTTGGCTGCGCAGCAGTTCTACAGAGAATCTGAAGGCAGAATAAACTTTGATATAACCCCGTTGATTGAACTTACCAACAAGGATGCTGTTTCAACCGAATTCAGAACATTAAAGCAGACAATTAAAAAACATAGTTACAAACAATCCTACATATCTACAAACAGTTTTAACAACATACAATACTGCGCATGCATAAAAACCGTTCTTAGATTCTGAGCCAGAGGTAAACAAACCCGCCTCCGCCTTGCATCTCTGCCATTGATGACGTGAAAAACTGTTAAACTGCTGTATCCAACACAAAACTGAACTGTTCTTTAGTTCTTTGACGTCGGTGACTATCCTACAGCAGTTCTTTTTCATGCCATCAAGGTGCATCAGACTATCTCATCATAAAATATTTACAGTTTTCCATGTAAAAAAAGTGTCTTTTTGTTTTTTCATATATCATTTAACACTATCCATTACCATATTATTTATATTTATAAATTTATGCTATTTATATAATTAAAAAGTATTCGATCCGCACTTGAATTTATTTTAATATTATCATCTGTGACAGAATATTTCCTAATTTTATTTATTGCACTTATTTTATCACATTCAGACATAGGCGAGTTAAGAAGCATCTCTTCATCTAAAATATAATATGAGGACTTTGTTTTTTCTATTGCAAAAGGATCAAGCATTTCCTCAACATCAGAGTCTTTTAACAACTGTTTCAAATTTTGTTCTGAGATTACAATTTTAGAACCATTTAGATTCAGCTGACTGTCAAGGAACAGAGCATCTTCTGCATCATTTAAATCAAAAGCCATTTGTGATAGCACTATTCTATGCATCGTTGGCCGCTTATTTTCAGAACAAGAAGTTGTTAACGCAGCACCTACACGACATTTAATAGGATTGTTATTGAGAAACATGTGATGAAACATTATATAACTTATTTCTCCAATCTTTTGGTTTTTTAAAGATATATAACAAGTTGACAATGGAATAGAAATAATCATATCACCGTAATATTCTTTATAAATTTTATCTCCATATTCATTTATAGCTCCTGTAAAGATCTTCATCTTGACCGAACACCTATTATTTTCTGTATTATTAAATTCTATTGTCCCTTCTATTATTTTTCCTTCATATGTTATTGTTGACTTATAATATATATAATACGAATTTCCTATATAGCCATTAAAAGCATGTCTAGTTGTATTAATAACAAAATTATCGCTTTCTGGTATATTATTATGTTCATATAAAAAATCCTTTTTATCAAAGTTTTCATACACTTTGTATGCCACATTCATCAAATTTATTTTCAAGGCATCAGAAAGCACAATCAGTTCTTTTGTAGAAAAATTTGCTTTCTTACTTAATAATTTTGATATTGTAGGTTGGCTTATTTTTGTTTTCTCCGAAAGCGTTTTTTGAGATAAATTAAATTCATTCATTTTGTTATTAATAATTTTCACTATTGAAGAATTAATTTCATTTAAAATTTGCTCTGTATTATTTTCTTCTGACATAACAACTTTCCACCTTTCTTTAGATAACTCCTTTTAATCAATATTTTACATGAACATACATTATATGCAAATATACGAATATCATTTATTCTTAAAAAATATTTTATTATTAGATTTTTAATAGTTATTCTCATGTTTAAGATAATCAGCCAAAATGCTGTAAAAACCAACAATTTTTTGTGCAATTATGCGATTTGACATTGGATAATTTGTATATTATACTCAACCCACAAGATTTGACTTCATTAATAATTTTGGTTTGCACTCATTATATCCGTCATTTAAAAATGAGACTGCTAAAAACCTTAATACTTGTATAGTTAAATAGACGTGACATATTTTTAAATTCCTTTATTCGATATAACATTCGTTATATCTTTATATACATTTTTAGCAACATAAATATTATACATGAGATAATGTATTTCAAACAACAAAAAGATACTTTTGTACATTGAAAACTGTAAATATTTTATGATGAGATAGTCTAACGCCACCCTTGACGGCACAAAAAAGAACTGCTGTAGGTTATTCACCGACGGCGAAGAACTAAAGAACAGTCCAGTTTTGCGTCGGATACAGCAGTTTATCAGTTCTTTTTTGTACCATCAAGGGCAGAGCCGCAAGGCGGTGGCTGGTTTGTTTACCTCTGGCTCAGAATCTAAGAACAGTTTTGCTGCATGCGCAGTATTGTCTGTTGCCCCATCGCTATGAGATATTGCCATTTACCCGACATATTACCAGCCATGGCTAAACCAGAATCCTGTACAGGCGGATTATATTTTAACTCTTTGTGTGACCGTAGGAAGTTGTAATAAATAACCCACAAAGCGAGGTCGTAGTTGGCACCGTCGATGTTGCTAAAACCATTTGTAGGTCTGTAGGATTGTTTGTAAGTACGGTTAAGTCTTTCAATCATCTGCTTTAATGGTCTGAACTCAGTTGAAACAGCATCGCCGTTGGTAAGTCCAACGACCTGGGTTATATCAAAGTTTATTTTTCCTTCAGATTCTCTGTAGAACTGCTGTGCAGCCAGAGGATAGGCGCTGTAACCGTCAGCAATAAACCTGAAATCTTTAGGAAGTTCTTTAAGATGTCTGAAGGCCATGCGCATTGCAAGAATGCATGAACCGACACCATAATCATAGTTATCAGTGAATGTTTTAATGCAGATGGCTGCATTTTTACAGTAGTTGGCTATCTGCTGATGAGATATGTGTATGCCATGAATCTCATTAAGTGCTTCAGCTGTTTTGCGTAAAGATAATCCGAGATTGACTTTATAAGTAAGGCAGAGTCCCATTACATTTTTATCAAACTTACTGAATTTAAGGGAAGAAGCATTTTTAGGCAGAGAATTTAAGTCCATGCGGAAGAAATCTATCGTAAATTCACGGTAGATGTAGTGAAGTTTGTATTTACTTTTTTCTTCACTGGGATGTTCCTTTTTTACTTTTTTGAGGTTGTGAAGATAAAAAGGACACTTGGAATTTTTACATTTATGAATAATAAAGTGCTTACGATTCTTTATAGGTTCGAGTATGCGTGAGCAATGAGGACAGCGGAGTTTATGAGTTTTAGAGAAGCGGCTGTCATCAGATGGAGAATGCAGGTTAAGGCAGACTTTACATCTGATTTGGGACTTCTTTTTACCATCATTCCAGGCAATGTAAGGCTTTGGAGCATTGCAGACAGGACAGGTGCAGTCATCAGGAATGTCACATTCAACCCTGCGAAAAGTGGGTTTTATGGTTTTGCTATAGCGTTGTTCATAGTAAGTGATAAGGTCATTCCATTTCCAGTCCTGTTCATAAGATATGATGCGTGGAAGTTCATCAATCTTGAATTTCTGATATGCAGGAGACTTAGAATCATCATCAGCCCACTGTTTGAGAGGGATATATTTACAGATAAAAAGAACTAACCAGCAGTTTTGTTTATAAAGATGTTGAATTAATTGAATCAAATATAATATAATGTCCATAGGTGATTACCTTTCTCTATACGGATAATTGTTTTGTGGTGATTCAATTATACTGGTTATTTAGGGGGTAGTCACTTTTTTTATGCAAAAATATGTGAAAACCCTTGAAATATAAAGAAAAAATAGAAAGGTGGAGTGTCAGAGTTGACACTACCAGCAACGAGCATGGAGGATTTGTTATGAAAAACTTTATAATAATGTTAAATGTAGATATAAAAAAATTAAAGAAAACAGTTAAAACTTTTTTCACAATTACTGTATACATAGTAGGTATATTTACACATGAAATATACAGCAATTATAAAATTGCTAAAGCCACCCAGACTTCAAATTTTCATTATAACAATTGCAATTACTCAGATTTGGATAGTCTTGATAATTTGCTTGATGCATATGCGAAAATGTCACAAGAATATTTTGATGCCATGCAAAATCGCATTAAAAACAAAGACGCAACAGAGCCTTATTGGAATTTCGTTGAAATATGTGAGCCTTATGAAGTATCAGATCGCATCAATTACAAAGCATACACTCAAAACCAGAAAATAAAAATTGCAGGTGAATATAGAACAAATGGCTTCACAAGTCTCTGCCATAACACATATTTGCTATTTAATCTTGGATGTAAATATAGCAAACTCACTCTCTCTATGGGACATGTCGATGGTGAACAAATGCTAGATGTTGAAGTTTCTATATATTTAGACGGTCAGTATTATAGTTCCTATATAGTTAAAGCCCAAGAATTGCCCATAAGCATATCAATTCCACTTGACAATATAGAACAACTTAAATTTTCTTTTAATGATGGAGAAAATGAGGAAAAAAAATCCACAAAAATAGGATTAGTTGATATGATAATTAAATAGTTTATTATAATAATGCAAAAGTACTTTAAGGTAAAAATGTGCAAGAAGTTCATACAGTATATTAAAATCCAATAATTTATGGTAACATCACATATGTTTTATATTAAAATTACTATTATACTTAAGGCAGCTGGTGGAATAAGCCTCCAGCTGTTATTATATAAACTTTTCAACATATCATTATAATATGCTTCACATATAACTGCATATGCTATGGACAATTCAATCATACCTTTACCACTATTTATAGACTATTCTAAAGAAAACTCTCCAACGTTTACTATGATACAAGAGATATTTTCTCAAAGATATGGTATTATGGTAAGGTACTTGTGGGTGAGAATTTACGACTACCAGGTAGCAGCAGCTTCTTTTACAACAAATCGATATTAAAGTTTAAGTCTTTAAATCGTAACAATGGAGTATATGGGTAGTTGCTGTTGTTTATTTGTTGGACAATGTCTTCGTTTGCCTTCTCACTTGCAACGGCAATAAAAATTCGTTTGTAATTTTTAGTAAGATCAAATCCGCTTATTAAAATTTCGTTTTTTCTGATTTCAGTAGTGTAGGAATTATCAATTATTCCTGAAATATTCACATTTCTTTTGATTAAATAATTTGCAAGACGCATCCCATATTTTCCAGCGCCCCAAAGATATAAGGAATCATTTTTGTGACTTCTAAAACCTTTTAAAATAGCAGAATCGATTCCATTGATATCTTCTTCAAGACATTTATCTACATATCCCAAAACTATTTTATGATAATTTTTTCTTTTGTCAAACTCTAAATTTAGTATTCTATTTTTATTTGAAATTGATGTAGAGAGAAATCTAATTAAACTATAAGAAGTATCAAACAAATGTCGCATTTCATATATTTTCCCTACATAACCATCTGCTTCTAAGCAAAAAGAGAGTACATTTTTACTTAATTTGTCCAAACTTTTTACGACAACATAAATGATACTATTTTTAGAGTTATATTTTTTAATGATATTTTCAGCTTTTTTCCAATTTCTGTTTATATAGTTGACTTCTTTTTCGTCTTTAACGATGCGAATAAACAATGTTGGATTAGTTATCATATTGAGGAAACGTTGTGCTCGTTTTTGATATTTGATGCATATTTCGTCAATTTCGTCTTCAAAGGATTCCTGAATATTATGATTACAACAGAAACCATATTTGGTATCGATAAATGTTTGATGGTTATCAGTACTCTTTTTCAGGTTTTCTCTCCTCATAAAATCTCTAAATGCGTTTTCAATTTGTTCTAGTACTGCCCATAAATCTGAGAAGTACCAATCAAAAGGTCCAGAGACACTTCGAAGTCCTAATTTTGAAAGTGAACTAGCACAACCACAGAACCATCCTAGTGATATACAATTTTCATATTGAATATTATCCATTTTGAATTTATTGTTTTCTAAGTCTACTGATGTTGTTAAAATGTTCCCACACATAAGATTATTTATTTCCTCTTAAGCCATGTAGCTTTATTTTTACTTAGTTTAAATATATCATAATATAGACGGCATCACAATAAAAAATTTTGAAAGCCTTGATTTTACAAACTTAAAGATTCCGAGAAATCATAAATAAATGTGGGAGGATGCAATCCGTCGAATTATTTTGCGCTTACAACATTAAAGCTTTTCTTCCCATATAAATATTTATTTCTCTATCTCTCAGCTCTCATTGGATTATTGAGGAAATCCTCATATGATAATCTTATTCCTTCTTCTAATTCTGTCTTATATTTCCAGCCAAGCTTCTCTGCCTTAGATACATCAAGAAGCTTTCTTGGTGTACCATTAGGCTTTGTTGTATCCCAAAGAATCTTACCATCGTATCCAATAACCTTAGCAACAAGTTCTGTAAGTTCCTTGATAGTAAGTTCTTTACCTGTACCTGCATTAACAGTTTCATCACCACTATAATTATTCATAAGGAATACACACAGATTTGCAAGATCATCAACATATAAGAATTCTCTTAATGGACTGCCGTCTCCCCAACATGTAACCTCAGATAATCCATTAACCTTAGCTTCATGGAATCTTCTGATAAGAGCTGGAAGAACATGACTATGTGTTGGATGATAATTATCGTTAGGACCATAAAGATTAGTTGGCATAACAGATATATAATCTGTTCCATACTGTTTATTAAGGAACTCACAATACTTAAGTCCTGAAATCTTAGCAAGTGCATATGCCTCATTAGTCTTCTCAAGCTCAGATGTAAGTAAGCAGTCTTCCTTCATAGGCTGTGGTGCCATTCTTGGATATATACATGATGAACCAAGAAACTCCAACTTCTTACAGCCATTCTTCCATGCAGAATTAATAACATTCATTTCAAGAATCATATTATCATACATGAAATCGGCAAGTGCATTCTGATTAGCCACAATTCCACCAACCTTAGCTGCTGCTAAGAATACATACTCAGGCTTTTCTTCTGCAAAAAAGCTTTCTACAGCATCCTGTCTGCATAAGTCAAGTTCAGTATGAGTTCTTGTAACAATATTAGTATATCCCTGTCTTTCAAGTTCTCTTACAATAGCAGAACCAACCATTCCTCTGTGTCCTGCCACATATATCTTAGCGTTCTTTTCCATCATATTTACTTAACAACACCTTTCTCAAGATATTCCTCAAGGTTGCAGGCAACATATTCGCCAGCTCTTTCAACAGCAACCTTCTTCATATCATGCTGAACCATAATCTTAACAAGTTCTTCAAATGAAGTTTTTGCTGGATTCCATCCAAGTTCAGTCTTAGCCTTAGTAGGATCTCCCCAAAGATTAACAACATCCGTAGGTCTGTAGAAATCTGGGGATACTTCAATAATAACCTTACCCGTCGCCTTATCATATCCCTTTTCGTCAATTCCTTCACCCTTGAATTCAAGTTCAATACCTGCTTCATGGAATGCAAGCTGACAGAACTCTCTTACAGAATGCTGTACTCCTGTTGCAATAACAAAATCTTCTGGTTTATCATTCTGAAGAATGAGCCACATACACTCAACATAATCCTTCGCATATCCCCAATCACGAAGACTTGAAAGATTACCAAGATATAACTTTTCCTGCTTACCCTGTGCTATACGGGCTGCTGCAAGAGTAATCTTTCTTGTTACAAATGTTTCTCCTCTTCTTTCTGATTCATGATTAAACAGAATACCTGAACAACAGAACATGTTATATGCTTCTCTGTACTCCTTAACAATCCAGAAACCATACTGCTTAGCAACTGCATATGGACTGTATGGATGAAATGGAGTTGTTTCACTCTGAGGAACTTCCTCTACCTTACCATATAATTCAGATGTAGAAGCCTGATATATTTTACATGTATCAGACAGTCCACACATACGAACAGCTTCAAGAACTCTTAATACTCCCGTTGCAACAACATCTGCTGTGTACTCAGGTACATCAAAAGATACCTGTACATGACTCTGTGCTGCAAGATTATATATTTCATCGGGTCTTACCATCGCAATAACAGAAATCAAACTTGTGGAATCTATCAAATCCCCATAATGAAGATGAAACTGCGGATTTCCTTCAAGATGTGCTATTCTTTCTCTGTAATCAACAGACGATCTTCTTATAATACCATGCACATCATATCCTTTTTCAATAAGTAGTTCTGCAAGATAAGATCCATCCTGTCCTGTAACACCTGTAATAATTGCTTTTTTCATTCCGTATATTCCTTTATAAACACTCTTTCATAATTGAAATAATATATCCATCTACAGCAATCAAATTATAATAGCCCTTTTGTTTTAACATATCAGCCAGATCATTCTGTGATTCTTCTCTGACAGCTATTAAAATAACAGCATCTTTTGAAATATCTTTTTCATCAAATTGAATAACTGGTATATTATTAATTGTTTTATTTTTACTTTTTGAAACTAAATATGATTTAACTTCTATATTATTTCCCATTAAAATATCTGCTATCTTTGTTCCATACTTTCCGTCTCCATATATATACACGCATGAATATTGTCTTATTTTCTTTATAATTGCTTCCGCTATTAACTTTCCATTCAAAACATTAGTAGAATATTCAGACAGCTCTTGAGACTGATTATCAAAACTTTTGCCTATATTAAATGATTTGTTTCCCTTTTCAATTATATTAATTAAAAATTTCTCAAGCTTCTCTCTCCAGTCAAAACTATAACTCTCTGTGAGAGGAGAAGATGTAATCATTTTATATGCCAAATCATCATTATTATCTATTTCGATCACACGCTCAATGACTTTTTCTAAACAATTATCATAATCGTTACAATTAATAAATGCCTCCTTATTAAACTGTTCTACGACTCTTGGATTTCCATAATATATAGGAATACTTCCAGCTATTAAAGGTTGTATCAACTTTTCAGTGGTATATCCATTCATTATCGTATTTTCGAAGGCTATAGTAAATTTATAATTTCCAATAAAATTAATCTTCCCCTTTTCCCAGTTAGAATCATATCTGGAAATGAAGTCCACTGGTTTCATATTATTCATAACCAAACCCGGACAGTCAATGTGCTTATATTTCATTAGCATTTCACAAAATTTTTTTCTCAACAGCGCGCCATTACCTGCTGTTCCATTTGAGTATATAAAATTACAAAATTTTCTATTTTTTAATTGATCCCTTTTAAAAATGCTACGATTTAAAATATCTTTTGTCATTTTCATTTCACATAATGGCAACCTTAAATATCGATCTTCAAATTCTATATAATCGAATCCTATTCCATAATCACATTCTTCAAAATTAGGGGTTACCGGTTCGCCTGTATAAAAAATTTTTACACAATTATTAAACTTTTTATGCTCATTACCAAAAACAGAATATATTAAAAAATCCGGCTTATCAGAATATTCCAATTCATAATTTTCTTCCAGAATATCTGTCAAAAAATTTCTCTTATCTCCTCCAAAATCAACAACATTTATTTTAATCTTTTTCACTTTAATCCCTGCCTTATATCATCTGTAATCACCATTGTTCTTTGTAGCAATTCTTGACTCATATTACATAATATATCCATTTGAGACTTTCCGCTTACAGCTAAAATTATTATCTCATTCTCTTTTATTGTAACATGATTAATATTATAGATTTCTAATCCATATAAACTTTTCTCATTTGTAATGCTTGAAGTAATAAAACCTTTTATTTCTCCTACAAAATCATTATTCTTTAAATACTTATATATTTCACCCCCAACAACGCCTGCTCCATATATATAGAGAGAATTATATAATCTTAATGTATTTTTAAATCCATCTATATCATATGTATTATTAATAACTGGTAATCTCTTTAATTTTTCATTAATAAGTACTTTAGATGTTCTTTCAAAATACATATCATGGTCAAATGTAATTTCTTGCAATTCATTCCATTCATTATCCGACCAGTATTTCTTATCTATCTTTTCCATAATATCTTTGAATTCATTATTAATCTGAATAAGAAAACAATATTGATAAGCCCCAGATAATCTATTATAATTCCAGATATAATCTTGAAATTTAACATGCTGATAGACATTCCACATAATAATATTATTCTCTTGTTCAACATCCCCTTTAATACTATTAAATTCGTCACATATACAATATATTTTTTTAGGATTTTTAACAGATGCGTCTGGATTGTCAAATCTATAATTTATAACTGCATCTTTTAGGCATATCATACTCTTAGCTTTCATAAGAACCCTAAATGTAAATGCCACATCCTGATATGAAGCTCCTGGCGTAGTATTAAATTTTATATTATTATCCTTCAAAAAATTTTTTCTATATATAGCGCTCCATACACTTGCTGGCACTTCAAAAATATTAACATTTTCCATCGGAATAAAATTTTCATTATATTTAGTTTGTCTTAATATTTCATTATATTGAAAATGTGGCATACTATTTTCTCTATAAAAGTTATAATTTGCTTTTACAATATCTATTGTCTCGCCATTAGTAGCCACATATAATTTTTCAAACATATCCGGTTCTACAAAATCATCACTTTCAACAATTCCCACATATGTTCCCTTTGCTGCTTCTATTCCGCAATTAACTGTATCTCCATATCCAGTATTCTTTTTATCAATAACTTTAAATCTGTCATCAATTTCAACAAATTGATTAATAATATCCAATGAATTATCTGTAGAGCCATCATTTACACAAATAACTTCTATTTGTCTTAGTGTCTGTTTCCTTATACTTTCTAAACATTTATACAAATATTTTTCAACATTGTACACTGGTACTACAATTGTAATTAAAGTTTTTTTATCTTCAATATTCATATCTTTATCCTTTTATTCGTTTAAATAACATTTACAGTTACCTGGTGTAATCCATAAAATCTTTTGACTATCCACTTTCATGTCTATCAGCTCCATTTTTATCTGTTCATAAACTTCCTTTCTTGCAACAGCAATAACTATAATATCATATTCCAAACTTTTAATAATTGCCGGATTATAAATATCTATATTGGGATAATTTATTTTATCAGCTTTTTTATCAATCCATGCGACTATATTACAGTTAGAATATCTTCTTAGCTGAGAATAATAATCCCGTCCAACTTTTCCAGCCCCATAAATTATAATATTTTTATTCTTCAATAACGCAATATCACTAAAACAATATTGCTGAAAAGCAAAAGGATCCGAACTTATATTAGACATATGCATTACAATCTGATTTCCAAAATAAAAATCCAGTTCTTTTTCGTAATAATTATCAATTTTATATTTTATTAAAACACTTTGAATATTATTATATAATTTTATTTCCTTGCTTATGCCTCCTAATCCCATTCCATGTGATAAGGATTCACTTCTTACCCTATAATGATAATATGCCCTATTTAAAATATACATTCGATCTGAATTGATTATTGCTGATATCATACAAACCAAGTCTTCACCATAAGAACATTCATCATTAACATCATAATATGATTTAACTATGAGAGAACGCTTAAATAATTTTGACCATATACTATGCTCAATATTGGTATGTTGTATTAATATATTTCTTAAAAGCATGCTTTTATCTTTAGGACATTCTATAAAACCTGTCTCAAAATTAGTATTACTATAAGTGGCATTTCCTTTTTCATACCAATATCCTGTATGTACCATATCAACATCTTGCTTTAATATATACCCCAATAAGGACTCATACATGTTGTCATCAATATAATCATCCCCATCTACAAATCCGATATATTCTCCTTTTGCCTTCTGTAATCCAATTTTTCTTGCTGTTACAAGCCCACCATTTTTCTTATGAATAACTTCAATTCTATCATCAATGCTTGCATATTCATCACATATTAATCCTGATGTATCTGTGGACCCATCATCAACTAAAATAATCTGTAAATTTTTATACGTCTGATTAATTATACTTTCTATACATTGTCTTACATATTTTTCAACATTATATATTGGGACAATTATGCTTATGGTAATAATATCATTCATAATTTCTACACCTTGCATCTACTCTATTTTTATATTTTTTTTAAATCATGCCATTTTCAAACTACTTTTTTCTCCTTGTAACATTTCAATAAGTCATAGACTCTTATTTCATACTCATCAATATTGCGCCCATTTTTTATTTATCATTATCAACATATCATAAAATATTATATTTTCATTTCATAAAATGCACTGGACATATTGTATTCATCCTTGTTCCAAAAACTACTACATCTACTATATCACCTCCGCATATTGTCTTACATATTTTTCTTTTTTGCTATGATGTTATACTGACTTATCTTTTAAACATCTTCTGAGAATGTATCTGGATGTTCTATATTAAAATTTTCATTACAAGTCATAATTGTTATTAAATCCTCAGTGTCACTTAGATTAATTATATTATGAGTCCATCCCGGTATCATATATACTGCTTCAATTTTTTCTCCTGAAACCTCAAAACTGATTTTTTCTCCTGTATTAATATTTCTTTCTTCTATCAGCCCATGCCCATGAACAACAATAAACTGCTCCCATTTTGAATTATGCCAGTGCTGACCTTTTGTTATCCCTGGCTTGCTGATATTGACACTGACTTGTCCACAATCTTCTGTATGCATAATTTCTGTAAACGAACCTCTTGCATCGCAATTCATTTTCAATAAATATTTCATTTTTTCTTTTGGAAAATATGTAAGAAAAAGTGAAAATAATTTCTTTGAAAAACTTTGTGCTGGCATCTTTGGCATAAATAAATTATCAGCCTGTTTTTTAAACTGCTCCAAAAGATCAACTATCTCTCCTAATGTAACTTTATAAGTATCAGTTATACAGCAATACTTTCCATCTTCTTTTATTACTGGCTCAATACCATAATATTCGCAATGTATAACTTTTCCTTCAAGAAGATTAATCATACCTTCCACAAGATCATCAATATATAAAACTTCAAGTTCAGTATTACGATTATTCACAACATATTCCTTATCATTAGCTATTGCCCAGCAGAATGTCGAAATTGCAGAGTTATAATTAGGGCGGCTATGTCCCATAATATTAACAAATCTATAAACATATACTGGAGCTTCTGTCTCTCTACTATATTTGAAAAATTCTTCCTCTGCTGCTTTCTTACTTATACCATACTCAGAATTTTCAAAACGGCCTAATAAGGTTGCCTGTACCGATGAAGCCAGCATTACTCCTGCCTTGTTATTATTTTTTTTTAGCAATTCAAGAAGTTCTGATGCAAACTCATAATTTTCTTTAATGAAAGCTCTCGAATCTTTCGGTCTGTTTACACCTGCAAAATTAAATACAAAATCTGCTTTTGCGCAGAAAAACTCCAAATCAGATTCAGAGTCATCTACATCATACTCATAGATTTCTTCTATTTTAAGTTCTGGTCTTGAAAAGTCTTTATTATCCCTTATATTTTTTAAATTATTGCAAAGAGCCGTTCCAATCATTCCCTTTGCCCCTGTCACTAGTATATTCATACATCATCTCCTTAGAATTATTTAATAAATATCAGCTATCCTTACGCCACACGATTTTATTAACTATATTTACATAACCTTGAATAATACGAACAACTTTCATTGATACATTCTCATCCACATAATCCGGGCAAGGCTTACCTACTATTCCCCTTTTTTTCATATCTATCGCCATATTTGTTGCTTGTAAAAGCTCTTGTGTAGTTATTCCTGCAAGTATAAAATCTCCTGCCTCTAATGCCTCTGGTCTCTCTGTCGAAGTACGTATACACACCGCTGCTATAGGATGTCCAATTGATAAATAAAACGAAGCCTCTTCTGGTAATGTTCCAGAATCTGATATAATTGCCAACGCATTCATCTGTAATTTATTATAATCATTAAATCCTAACGGCTCATTTATTATTACTCTGTCATCAAGTATAAACCCACTTGTTTCAAGCCTTTTTTTTGAACGCGGATGACATGAATAAAGAATCGGCATATCATATTTTTTAGCCAATTCGTTTATTGATGTAAATAATGATGTAAAATTATACTCAGAATCAATATTTTCTTCCCTATGTGCTGAAAGAAGTATGTATTTATCTGGTTTTAAATCCAATCGTTCTAGTATATCTGAATTTTCTATTTTTAAAAGATTACCTCGAAGCACTTCTGCCATTGGCGAACCTGTAACGTATGTTCTTTCTTTAGGCATTCCCATATCATTAAGATATTTTCTTGCTGCTTCTGAATATGGTAAATTTACATCAGAAATAACATCAACAATTCTACGATTAGTTTCTTCTGGGAGACATTCATCCTTACATCTGTTTCCAGCTTCCATATGAAAAATTGGAATGTGTAATCTTTTAGCCGAAATAGCCGATAAACAACTATTTGTATCTCCTAATACAAGTAATGCATCTGGTTTTATCTGATACATCAATTCATAAGAGTAAGCTATTATATTTCCACAAGTCTGACCAAGATTATCTCCAACTACATTCAGCCAAATATCAGGTGCATCCAAATCAAAATCAGACCAAAATATATCATTTAGATTTTTATCATAATTTTGTCCCGTATGTACAACACAACAATCAAAATACTTTCTGCATTGTTTGATTGTAGCTGCAAGGCGGATAATCTCAGGTCTTGTTCCAACAATTATAAGAAGTTTTATAGTTCTATCTTCTTTCCATTTAAAATCATACCCCATTAATTCTAACCTCCCAGAGTTAACTTACACTAATTTTCTGATAATCTTTTCTTAATATAATCAATTTCTTTTATTTTTTTCTTTGTTTCCTCTACATTAAGCATTCTAGTATTATTACTAGTAAATACTGTTAATGTATTCCTATGCTCATCACCATCTCTAAAATATTTATCATAATTTAGTCCACGATTATCTGCTGGTACACGATAAAAATCCCCCATATCAATTGCTTTGGCACATTCTTCATTAGTAAGAAGTGTTTCATACATCTTTTCACCATGACGTATTCCAATCACCTTGATATTCTCTTTATCCCCACCAAACAAATCACATACCGCTTCTGCCTGTGTCTTTATTGTACATGCTGGTGCCTTCATAATTAAAAGATCTCCATTTTGACCATTTTCAAAAGCAAAAAGCACTAAATCTACCGCCTCATCAAGTGACATTATAAACCGAGTCATAGTTGGCTCTGTTACTGTAATTGGATTTCCTGATTTTATCTGTTCAATCCAAAGCGGAATTACAGATCCTCTTGAACACAATACATTGCCATATCGTGTGCAACATATTTTAGTTTTTCCAGACATTCTTGATTTAGCAATTGCCACTTTTTCTTCAATGGCCTTCGTGATTCCCATCGCATTAATTGGATAAGCTGCTTTATCTGTTGACAAACATATAACAGATTCCACCCCCTCATCAATTGCCGCATTTAACACATTTTCTGTCCCAATAACATTAGTGCGAACTGCTTCCATTGGAAAAAACTCGCACGATGGAACCTGTTTTAATGCTGCAGCATGAAAAATATAATCAACGCCACGCATCGCAGAGCGTACAGACTCTATATTCCGCACGTCACCAATATAAAACTTAATCTTATCTGACACCTCCGGCATTTTAATCTGAAACTCGTGGCGCATATCATCCTGTTTCTTTTCATCCCTAGAAAAGATACGTATTTCAGCAATATCAGTTTTCAAAAATCTGTTTAATACTGCATTACCAAAGGAACCTGTTCCACCAGTAATCATCAGTGTTTTCCCATTAAACTGAGACATTTAATCGTCCTCCTAAAATCACAAATATCTTTCTATAAAAATATTAATTATTATAGAAAATTGCATTATATATTGTTTTTAATGATTCAGAACATTTATCTTTATCATTAATTTCTTTTGATGTTTTTATTTCATTTAAGCTCAAAGTTTCTGCAATATTTCTGTTTTCAAATATCATTTTTATATACTCAACTGCCTTTTCTTCATCTCCTAATGAATATAAATATCCATTATTTAAATTTTTTACAATTGATTTTGTACCACCAACACAGCTTGCAACAACAGGCACTCCTAAGCTAATAGCTTCACAAATTGAATTTGATGAATTTTCGATAATAGATGATGACAAAAATACATTCGCAGTAAGATATTCTTTTAGCATTTCCTTCTCTGACTGTGGTCCAATAAATACGATTGTATTTTCTAAATCATTTTCTTTTATCATTTCTTGTATGATTTTTCCATAAATTTTTTTATTATCTATTGGATTTTCTCCACATATTCTTATTTTAAGCATCGGATATTCTTTAGCCAGCATGCCTAACGGTTTTAATATTAAATGAAGCCCTTTTAAAGGATAGTTTGCCTGACTTATTAAAATGGTATACTTATCGCATGTATCATATTTCCAGTAATAATTACCATAAAATATTTCTCTTAATATCTCACCGCAATGATAATATTTCAATTTAGGATTAATATGTAATACACTTTCTTTATCCCAATCTGTTCTTCCTGATATATATTGAACCATCAACAAATCTTCTATTTCATATTTTTGTTTTTTTTCCATAGATTCAATTGTTGCATCCGAATAAGATAAATCCAATCCAAACTTATAACATTCTGTACATTTGTATAATAATCCCTGAATATTTATCAAAACTTTTTCAACTATATTCATTTCTTTACAAGCTTTAATCATTGAATTTGCATGAATATATTCTGTTCCCCATATATGTATAATATCTGGATTAAAATCTACAATAATCTGCTTAAAGCGTTCAATTTGCTCATCTTGCCCATCGCATTCTCCTTGCCATTGAAACGAATAATATTTATAATCATTATATGTACCATCTTTGGCCCTGCTATAATCTTTGATTGGAACACAAATTCCCATCTCATATCGTGAATCTTTTTTTAATTCATTCCACATTCCTGATAACCATCCACCTGCATATGGCTTTTTAAAACCAAATTCGTCACTTAACTCAGGAAGCACTATATTACATAGCCATAACAATCTCACTTTATCATCCTCACATACTATAACTATACCAGATCAATCAAAAATCTCACTATTTTTTATTTTGTTATAAAATATCATTCCAATCTGCCAAACGTTATACTTATTTGATATTGCCTTCCTAATTTTATCAATATCTTCTCTTGTTTTTTCGTATTTTAAAAGGCCATCAAGAAGATCATATAAAAAAAACATGTCTGAATTTGAATTTAATATATCGTTACATAATAGCTCTCTAATACCTGAAAGCGTTCTAGCCTCAAACTCTTCTTGCAAATTAAACCTATTTATTTCATCGACAAAATACGTTTCAATATATTCTGATAAAATTTTTCTCAACTTATTATCCAAAGATAGATGACATCGTGATGAATTCAATGTCCTTAATTCATGCGAATAATCCGACAATCTTTTCTTTATACAATATAGAGAAGCTTCTTCATCATATCGCCCCCACTTTGTTAATAAATCTTTATTTTCATAGTAGAATTCATTAAACATATTATGTTCATATTCATAATATTTTCCAACTGACGCATTCATTGTATTTAATTCATATTCAAAGAAATTATAAACTGGTGTCTTCATTACATATGCTGAATTAATATCTTCAGCAATTGATATATTAAATAAAAAATCTGCACCATATACATCATTCCTAAATGGATGTTTTAACATTAATTCTCTTCTATACAAATTTGCCTGATTAGCAACAAGTTTTAATTTATTTAATTTAATCCAGTTATCTCTGTATATCTCTTTATTTTCAAAAAACTCTTCTTGTTTAACAAGATTCCTGAAATTCAATCTATCATATAAAATTATATTTTGATTCATATCACATTTATGAATTAACACTGTGGTATATATTACATCGGGATTGTATTTGTTAATTATATTAGCAAAGTTATTCAAAGTTCCTTTTTCTAAGGTATCATCTGAATTAAGTATATATACATATTCTCCACTAGCCTCTTCTATACCCTTATTAAACCCAGCATATATCCACTGATTTTCCTGATGTATCACACGAATTCTATTATCTGTCAAAGCAATCTCTTTTAATGTATTTAATGTATTGTCAGTCGAACCATCATCGACAATAACATATTCAAAATCATTAAATTTTTGATTTAAAACACTTTCAATTGCTGATTTCACATATTTTTCATTGTTGTATACTGTTGTCACTATACTAATCAATGGCATGACGGCTCCTTCTTATCTTAAATTTATTCGTAATCTAATAACATTTAATTATAACACCTTTTTTCTGCTTCATAATCAATATATTTATCCAAAAGTACATCATCAACAAATGCAATTTGCGAATCTTTTACATTATATTGATGTAGTAATTGTCTTATTTCATCAACATAGTTTTTTTTCACAGTTGTAATTAAAATGTAATCATATTTAATATAATCTATATGTTCTATTTCATACTTCTTTAAATTTATATCTTCACTATTCCTTAATTTATCAATATAACCAATGACATTGCATACTTTTGTGCTATTAAAATATTGTAATAAATATTTGCCAACATTTCCCATGCCATATAAAATAATTTCTTTTCCCTTTGCAGCATTCCTATATGGGACAATAACATCAAAATTATCATTTTGTAAGCAAGATATATTTCCATGATATAATTGTTCCACATAATATTTTTTTAGAATTAATGATTTTATAGCATTATTGTTATATTTTTTTTCAACCATTTCTATCATTTTATTTGTTACATTTTTATTATCCTGCGCTGAAAAAGCTTTACGAACACCAGAATCTTCTCTTTGAATATAATGATACCCCTCGTTATGTATAAATTTTATTTTTTTTGTATCAAGTATACATTGTATCATACAAAAAAAATCCTCATCATGTTCTACGCTATCATCCATTTTGTTTTGAATCATCTCTATAAAAGACTTTTTAAAACATTCTGTACATACAGAATAGGTTATTTCATATTGAAAACCGAATTCTCCCATTATGTATTGATATAACTTTTTTTGATATGCCTTATCATCTAACAGCTTTTTATCATAGTTGACCATTCCGCATAACATAGATCCTGTCTTATATTCTTTTTGAAACACTAAACTCCAGATGATATCCATTTCAGGCTCTTCATAAGCATATACCATAAAATTACTTATATAATCTTCTTCTATCCAATCATCTCCATCAACAAAACACAAATATTCTCCTCGTGCCATACTAGTTCCAACTTTTCTTGCGCTTACAACGCCGTCATTCTTCTTATGAATAACAACTATTCTCCTATCTTTTAACTGGTACTCATCACAAATCTGTCCACCTCCATCGGTTGATCCATCATCTACAAGTATTATCTCTATATTTTTATATGTTTGTTTTAAAATGCTCTCTATACATAATTCCAGATAATCTTTAACCTGATATATAGGAACAACTATTGATACGAGTTTATTAAGCATTATCATTCCCTTCCATTTGAATAGCTGGCTCAACTTCTTTTAAATTCTTTCCACTTTTACCAAAACAATGATTACATACATTTAAATAACCATTCTTAACATTTCCCCGACTGTATGATAATAATTCCAATTTACTTTTCAGTGTTGTTTCTTTTTCTAAATCAATATATCCATCTTCTGTCAACTCAATAAATCCGCACTTAACAGAATTATAATAACTTCCACAATAATAAAATTTCTTATCTGCAATTACATGACATGGTGCACAATCTATTGCATGCTGTTTTATTTTTTCAATAGAATCAAATTGTGCATCTTCTATACCTGGAATGCCTGTATCATACCATTTCTCATATTTTGACATGGAATAATCAATCCTATTTGAAGCCAATACAGCCTTTACTTTTTCTAGTTTTTCTGCATAATTAATAGAGCACGTATAATCACTTAATCTAATATCTATATTATATTTTTTTATAACACTTATCAGTTTATCATCCGGAATAATACTTGCATTAGTTATTATTTGAATATACCCAATTTTATCACCATATTTTTCACATATCATAGTCATTAACTGTGGTAATTTTTTATACAATAACGGTTCTCCACCAACCACAAAGAAACTAACCAGATAATCTGCCTTTGTAAAAAAAGCTTCCAATGTTTCATCTATTTCAGCAACGCTTTTTTCCCAATGCGTATTTTTGTTATAATATGGCATCAACTGATCACAATTCTTACATTTAAATGTACAATGTGATGTAATTGTGATATAACTTTCTGACATTATCACTTTGTTTCTGTTATTCCAATACCATTCAGTCAGAAATACTTCATAACTGCAAAAATCAATATATTCAACTAATCCAATACTTTCCAAACTATTTTTTATTGAAAAATAAGACACTCCGCCTACTGTTACTATTATTTTTTTATTTTTTATAATCTCTTTTTGTACTTCTAATGGCTGTATAATAATATCATGAACCACTTTTCCTTTAAGTTGCGGATTATTATCTATAATTCTGTCTATTTTAAAATCTTTACTAATAAAATCAATCATTCGAACAGCTTTTCTTCCATATCCATAAATAACCAAAGACTTTATATCATTCCAATCATCTGATAATTTTTTCATACTACACCTCTATTTTTCTGTTTAGCTGTAACAACTCTATTGTCATTATCATTTCCATAACCACCACACACTTTACAAAATTCTATATAACCATCATCAACATTCCCAAGGCAGCATTCTATTATATTTTTTTTATCTTTCATATTTTTATTATCAATTTCTCGTAAATCAACATAATTTTTTTTATCCTCCGGAAATATTCCCGCTTTTTGTGCCGCCCACGCTGTTCCACAATAAAATATTTTTCCATCATTTAAACAATGACATATAGTATTACAATTTCTCATATGTTTTGCACATTCTTCATCCTTATAATTATATGTATTATGAGGAAATCCAAAATCAAACCATTGTATATTTTCATTTCTAACATATGAAATATCATTTTTCTCAATCTTTTTGCATAACATGTCTATTTTATTTTTATAATTAACCTCTTTTGAATAATCACTAATAGATATGCCAACATCATATTTTTTCATCAACTCAAATGTTTCATTTTTAGGAATAATCGTTCCATTTGTAATAATCCCAAGGTAACCAATTTTCGATCTATAATTTTCACCCAAATAACTTATATACTCATCGAGTTCATTATATAAAAATGGCTCACCTCCAACAATATTCATATCCATTACATAATCAACTGCACTAAAATACAAATCTAAATCCTGCTTTAATTCATTAAGTCTGAATGGTGTTTTATCTCTCCAATATGGAACAAACTGTGAACAATTTTCACAATTAAGACTACACGCAGGAGTAACCATTATATCTGTTTTTAAAATATATACTTTCTTTTTAAATTTGTAATACCATTCTGACACAAACTGCTGATACATAACAAAATCCTTGTATTCAATCAGTCCAATTTCTTTCAATTGTAATTGAATTTGTTTATAATGATATTCCGCAGTTGTAACAATAATTTTATGCTGCTTCAATAACATCATTGCATCATTAAAAGACAATATGCTTATTCCATCTTCTGTCTTTCTTCCCTGTTTAGAAATATCATTTTCTACAATTGCAACAATTCTAAAATCTTTCTTTAATGCTTTATATAATCTCTTACCTTGCCTTCCATATCCAAATAAGATAATATCTGAAAGAGATTTCCAGTCTTGATTAAACAATCTATCAATCGCTGTAGATTTCATATGCATTTCCTCTCTTATAACTATAAATATTTTTTGAAATAATTCATTACATCTTCACTAAATGTAAATTGTATTTCTTTTTTTGGCAATCCGTTTAATAACAAAAACAACTCATTTTCATCTACATTTTCAAACGATATTAGTTTTATAATTTTAGCAACTTGCTGCATAATTTCAACTGGCCAATTATATCGGGCAATTTCTTGTGTACCTAAACGAATACCATATCCATTAAATAATTTTTTGTGTTTTTTATTTAGTGTAATTCCATACTTATTGCTATTTTCAAATATAATGTTCATTGTTTCTTTATCCATTCGAATAAATACTTCATGCGTATGAGAATATTTCTCGTTAATTGATGCAACATCAAATCCTAACAAATCCAATTGTCTGCCTAATTCGTTTGATAATTCAACAATATGTTCCTGATACTCATGTCCGAAATTTTCAAATTCAATTAATGTAAATAATAAGCTTACTTTTTGATGCATCTGTGTATGTCTCAGATAAATAGGATTTATTGTTGTCTCTAACTTCTCATGCAATTTATCATTATTTGTTAAGATTAAACCACATGCCGGACCTGGAAATGTTTTATGTGTTCCACCAAACATAACCATGTTCTTTTGTTTATTTATCGGATTATCAATTATATTTCCGCCTATCAACCCCATCAGCTGACTAACATCATATAATAAAACCGTGGAATTTAGTTCAATTTTTTCTATATCCAAAGGCTTAATAATATCAGACGGAGCTAATAAAATGTAATCAATCTTTTCTTCCTTAATCTTTAAATTTAATTTTTCATAGTCTAAATCAAAATTATCATAATCATATGGCACATCATCCACAATAAGTCCAAGTCTCTCACATATTGGCTTAACTGATGCATGTCCTCCACTTTCCCCACCAAGAATTAATATTTTATCTCCATTTTTTGTAAGTGACATAAGGACAATCATCACACAATTCATTCCAGTTAATGTTCTTGAATCAGAATATTTAGCATTAAATATCTTATAACATTCCTCAGAAATCATCTCATAAAATGGTAAAAGATGAGAACTTCCAATAAAATTACCATCTTCTTGATATGAATAGGTATTACCAACAATATATCTTTCCTGAAATCCCATAGATAATGGCATATTTCCAAAATTTGAAATAATATTTTCCGCTGCACATAAAGGTAATGTACTTTTATAAAAATTTTCAAAACATTCAGTCACATTCACTAGTTCTTGTATTTTGTCATCATATCTATGTATTTCTTTAATATTATGTTTTGCATCAATCTTACATATATATTTCTGTTGATTAAATGAAAATGTAAAACCTTTACTAAGATCTTCTTTAGTTATAGGAGCAAATTTAGATAAATTTTTTTCCTCTGTATTTAGATAATTAGCAATCTTCTTCATAAGCAAAGAACCAGAATTTACTCTGTATAAATCATCAAACTGTCTAAGTTCTTCCAGATAATCAAATTCATTAATAATACTTTCATCAACTCTTTTTGCATACATATATAAATCATTTAAATGTTCATCCTGAATGTCAGCCCAAAACTTATTAAGTGTCTCTGCCTTATCATATTCATGAGATAAGATATTAATAAATTTTTCAGAAAATCTCTTATTGAAATATGCATACCCAAGAGTTACCCATACATTTTCAGCTCTATTACCATAAAATGTTTCCTTTATTAAGTCATATCCATCCGTTTCTATTCCTCGTTCATCAGTATATCCTTCTTTATACACAACTGTATAATATGCATCATATGCATATGTTTGAAAAACATTTTCAGAAAAATACAAATCAGATGATGTAACAATTGTATTTCCCAAATATTCTTTTGCAGCCCATACACTTGCATGATTATTCCTAATTTTGTAATCATCTGTTTCTACTATAATTACACCATATTTTTCTTTAAGATAATAAAATTTTTCTTTCATAAATCCTACAACAATAACAATATTTTTTATATCAACTTCCTGTAATTGTCTGATTTGTCGTTCTATCATCACTTCCCCATGAACTGGTAATAATCCTTTAGGTTTTTCAAAACATAACGGAACAAATCGTGACGAAACACCTGCTGCCAATATTATTGCATTATTAATTTTATGATTTCGTAAGTATTCTTCCCCTTTTTTTGTAATATTATAATTATGTACATATCCTTCTTTTCTTAAGTTTTCCATTTCAATATCAATAAGCGAAAATGGTTTAAATAATTTATTTGCAATTCTACGACTATCATACTTACATTTTTTTAAATCCATCAAAATATCAAACATTATTTTATTCATTGTGTTTTCTCCCTATACATTAATCTGAAATTGAGATACTGGATGAGCTTTTCGTTTTTCAATTGGAGGTAATTTCATATAATCACCATATAAGAAAGTTAAATATTCCTCTTTCATTATTGGAGCTTTAAGTTTTACCCCTTCAAACTGAATATCTTCTACATCTTCATACCACTCTCTTTTATAACCATACATTCTATTACATGCCTGAAAAGTTAAGCACTTCACTAATGACGAGTTCTTTTTATTCCTATGCATTCTATATTTATAAAAGCTCTTCTTTAATTTTTGCTCCGGTATTTTGTTCAAAACAGTTAATATTGTTTTTGAAATACCTTTTTTGGTATTCATTCCCACTGGTGCCCAGAATGCTTTTCTGTATCCATAACTAACTGCGTTACAAATACATCTAAAAAAATAATTATCAGGAACATTATCACAAACAAACACATCCATAAAAATTCCTTGTTCATATGGCATGTGTTCCTGATTAATCCTAACAAATTTTGTATTTTTTCTTCTTAATTTTCCATATCCCCATCTATATCCATCTGTTATATCTATATCTTGAAAATAAAATCTATTGTTATCTAACTCATCAAATATAACTTTTTTTAATTTTTCATACTCTTTTCTTGTCAAAATCACATCAGCATCATCATCCCATGGAATAAATCCACCATGTCTTACAGCTCCAAGCAATGTTCCTCCATCTATGCTGTATAAAATATTGTATTTTCTGCATATTCTGTCAAATTCAACAAGCATCTCTAATTCGCACTTTTGAAGTTGTTTTAATTCTGTCTCACTAAGATAGTGCCTTTTTTTTTCCATATCTTTCTCCATATCAAAGCAAATAATTAATTACTCAAATTTTATTATACATTTTATGTTATCCATAAAATGGTTCTTCTCCAACCCACACTCTAATGTCAAATTCATCATAATCTTTTTCCCTTATCAAATTATTAACTAATAGTCCTATTATACATTGATGCAATGCATCTGCATTATTTTTGCACCCTTTAGACAATCCTGTATATTAGTGGCATAAGTTACCGTTTGGACAATTGAATCAAGTATCTTTTCTTCCATTCTTTCATATCTAACTTGTAGGCTAAATATCCAATTTCTACAATGCCCTGTAAATTTGCTGCCGCCTCAAATGCTTCAAAAATATTTTCAAGATAATTCATGTAGCCATCTCTATGTATCCATATTTTAGACATACTATTAATTGTTATTTTCTTTTCTATTATAAGTATTGGTCTCATTCTTTGTTCAAATAACTGCATGTAACTTGTAAACCAAATGCTTTCGTCTGGTGTAATACCAGCCTCTTTTTTGAGATGCTCCAACACTATTGCATTTTTTGTACTATATTACATTCATTTTTATATGCCTCTTCAAGTGATAGTCACACAACACATGCTTAATTGCCTCAAGAAGCATACGAATGTATTCATAATGTTTTTCATGTGATGTTGATATGTATACAACGTCTATATTCTCAATAAATTTATCTATATCAAGAAACACACGATGTTTGTCTATCCCATATTCATCTACAAAGCTCCAAATACTTTCCTTATTGAAGTCAAATATATTTATTCCTATATGATTAAAAAAATAAGCACAGACATCATATATCATATGTACCATTATCCCAAACCTAATCTTGTTTTTCATGTAATTTCCCTTTTATTATATAAAATCATCTATAGTCTAACCACAAAAAGCCCTGCATACAAATGCAGAGCTCCATACAACATTTATTACACTCCATAAATTCTGTGTAACATATCTCCCGATATATTCAAGCGACTCCATTCGCATTCATATATTATATAATATTTTCAATTCCATGTTTATTATATCGGATAAAACATGTGATTTCTTAAGGTTATGCATTAAATTTCACCCAACCTTCACCTTCTCAATCCTGCACACATGCTTCTTAAACTCACCATCATCATAATTAATCCCGACCAGAACAACTTCACCAGAATATCCCTTCAGACTTTCAATATATTGCCTGTTCTTTATCTGCTCTATTGCAGCAGAAGCTGTTTTATTCCATTTTAGTTCCACTATCATTGCCGGCTTATTAACATTGCTCCTAGGTACAAATACCATGTCAGCATAGCCTTTACCACCTGCAAGCTCCCGATAAATAGAATAATCCTTTTTTGCTGAATAATAAGCAAGTGATATAACACATGCCAACGCATTCTCATCATTATATTTTAAAATAGATGTGTTTTCCTGATGTGCCTGTTCTATCATTGAAGCAACTTTTTCTTCATCTCCATCTAATGTAGCTGAAAGCAATTCATCTGAACTTCGGATTGCGTCCATAACCGGTTCCCAGCCACCATCTTCTATACAATTAATGAATTCTTTCTGTACTTCCTGATTAGGTATCATAACTTTCTGATTGTAGAAGTCATATGTCAGATATCCAAGATGTACAAGCAGTGTCAGAACATCATCTGCACTCTCCAGCGTAGTCATATCATTCTGGAACTTATCTGGATTTACAGGTACACTTTCCCCCGCTATAAGCCTTGTTACAAGTGCTTTAAGGTTATACATATCAAGCTGTATATATTTCTTTAGCGCTTCATAAGTTTCTGTCTTAGTCCAGTAACTGTCAAAATCATGCCCAAGAAGCGACATGACAACAGACCTTGGATTGTATATCTGAACACCTTTAAGTTCATATCCGTCATACCACTGTTTCATCTTTTCATATGGCATATCATACTGGATACACAGATTTTTCACTTCTTCTTCTGTGAATCCGGTAAACTCAGCGAGTTCACGCTGATTAGTCATCGAATACTCATCGAACATATTCAGCGCCGAATGTTCACCATATTTTTTTATTGGCAATATTCCTGTCATGTATGCAAGTGCTACATACGACTTTCCTTTTATAAAAAACCTTAAAAAATCCAGATATTTTTTCTGTTCATCAACACTATCCGGATATTTTCTGAATATACTGTCCCATTCATCTATAATAATTACAAAGGGCTGTCTCTTTTCGCTATATATAGTTTCAAGAACATCAACAAGATCGTTCCAGTCAAAACAATCTACATCCGAATATTCTTTCCTAATATCCCACAATAATCTTTTCTGCAGATAATCTATCAAATCATCCATCGAATCTGCTCTGCTAAGGAAATCAATCATATTAATATGAATTACATTGTATTTATTAAGATGTTTTTCAAATGTTTCATCTTCTGCTATCTTTAGACCACTAAACAATCCTCTTGAATCACAATTTTTGCAATAATAAGCAACAAGCATATTTGCTGCCATAGACTTTCCAAATCTACGCGGACGGCTTACACATATATTTCTATGTTCACCAGACAAAACTGAATTCGTAAATCTTAACAGTTCTGTTTTATCAACATATATTTTAGATTTTTTAACTGCATTATAAAATTCATCCTTCCCCGGATTCAGATATATTCCCATTGTCTATGCCCTCCTTTTAACCTGTCTTTACCAACTCTAAATACAAAATGCAGCATACAGAGGTACAATCTTTTTATTGTCCTCATATCCAAAGTTTTTAGAAGACAGTTTTATTGCATATTCCGGTTTGAAAGTATCCATGTATACTTTTAAACTTTTTGCTCTTGTATTATCTGCTGATTTCACTTCTATTGGTATAAGTCTGCCTTCACGCTGTATAATAAAGTCTACCTCTGCTCCTCGCTCTGACTGCCAATAATATGTGTTATAACCATTAATGGAAAGCTGTACATTTACATAATTTTCAGTCATGCCACCTTTAAAATCATTAAGTTCATCAACCATATAAAGAATATCATTAGCAGATACATCTTTTTTTGCACATAACAATCCCATATCAGACACATATATTTTGAATGAATCAATGTCCCGGTAATTTTCAAGTGGTTTCTTTATTTGTTCCACTTTATATACCTGTGACACAATACCTGATAAATTTAACCATTCTATTGCATTTTCAAACTCAGACGCACGCCCACCTTTTTTTATAAGCTTATACTGGAAGCGGGTGTTTTTTTTCGATAACTGTACAGTAATATTATCATATGCAAGTCTTGTCTTCTTAATTTCATTGAGATTATTATACTTACTCATATCATTAAGATAACTTGCAAGTATAGTATCCTGTGTATGCCGTACTAATATAAAATCCTTTGTTTCTGCATATTGCATGACACACTCTGGCATACCACCCACAATAAGATATTGTCTGTATATATTCATCGCCGCATCATGTAGCGCTGACGGTAATGGTTTATCTGTATTAAAGCAGTCTTTTATCCTTGAAACCAGATCATCTTCTCCAAGAGCTAACATAAACTCCTCAACATCCATAGGATACATTGTCTTCATATCCACTTTCCCAACAGGAAATGAAAATCTGGCCCTGTTAACTGCAATACCCAACAGACTTCCCGCAACAATAATATGATAATCCGGTTCATCCTCACAGAAATATTTAAGCGAAGTCAATGCTCTTTTGCAAAGCTGTACCTCATCAAAAACTATAAGTGTCCTTTCCTTCACTATTGTTTGTCCCGCAATATGAGATAAAATAGGTATCAGATAATCTGGACTTATATTCTCGTCAAATGTTTCATTAAGCTTAGGGTTCGTCTCAAAATTAAAATATACCACATTATCATAGTGTGTACGTCCGAATTCAAGAACAGAATATGTCTTCCCCACCTGTCTTGCCCCCTGTAATATCAGAGGTTTTCGATGTTCACTTTCTTTCCATTGTTCCAGAAAAGTTGTAATTTTTCTATACATAATCTTCCCTCCTCAAAGGTTCTGATTACAATATAATAAACATTCATGTAAAAATCAATGCATTTTTCCTTCTTTTTAGCATTATTTTGCATGAATATTTTACATTTTTCCGCATTAATCTGCATGAATGTACTTATCTCGCGCTCTCAATCTTCCCCTTTATATACTCTCCAACCTCATGTATAGTCCGAAGCACCTCTTCTTTTGTTCCATATGGGAAGCTGTTTACACAAGGAAATGTCTCAAAACTTAAAGTCCCATCAAATCCAATCTCAGCAAGTGCCACAGCAAAACTCTCCCAGTCAGTACCGCATGAAGGACTGCTGCCAAATGTGTAAGGCATCTGATGAAGGTCTCCATATGCATCATTTTCATGCATATGCAAAAGCTTCAGACGGCTGCCAACTTTTCTTATATAATCTGCAGGCTGTCTGTGTACAAGCTGTATATGCCCTGTGTCAAGACATATGCCAAATCTCTCCTCACCTGCCATCATATTAAGCATGTCAACATAAAATATTGCATCGTCCGGGTCTGCACATGTACCTTCCGTTATTCTTCCTCCGACACTTTCATAGAGATTCTCTACACATATTCTGACATTGTGCTTCTTAAGCTCTGGTATAAGAGATGAAAAAAACTGTACATTCATTGCCTGCTCTGCCTCAAGCCCGTATTTATACTGCATCTTGAACGGATGCATAACTACCCATGGAATCTCAAGGAAACCGGCAATCTGAATGCTTTTTGGTATTACAACATTCTGCATATACTGGCTTATATCATCACGTCCCAGCACATACATAGGATAAGGAGCATGCATCTGTGACGGCTTAATTCCATATTTATTAAACATCTTCTTATACTCGCCAAAGTATGTAAGAATATCTTCAATATCCGCATCAAAAAATTTATTAATCTTTCCACCATAGACATCTGAATTCTTTAAAAATGTATCAAGATTAAAATCAACCATCTCAAATCCTGCCCGTGCAATTATTGCAACGCCATCTTCAATTCCCATCTCTGGCAGAATTCCTTTAGTCTGTACACCTACTTTTACCATTTCCATTCCTCCAAATGTCTATACAAAATATCTGTCCTGAAACTCGCTGTGTTCAACACCCATAGTCTTAAGCTGCGCTGATATCGCATCATAATACATGCAGCATATAACAACATTACGTTCTTGTGCCGGAACATCAAGTATTGCTGACGGAGCCTTTACATCAACCCCGCATACCTTAGTTCCCCATCGCATCTTTCCATTGTCAACTGCAAAATATGGAGGAAATTTATTGCCAAGCACATCCATATAATCCCATAACATCTGTCCTGCACCGAACAGAATAAGCTTTTTATCAGGCTTGTTTAACACTCTTTCAACAAATGTAAACTGTCCCTGCCATTCTTTAACAATTGCATTCAGCATACGCACATATTGTGTCTGCAGCACTTTCGGAACTCTTGCAAATGTTCCGCTATTATCGAATATCATCCATCCTGAGAATTCAATCTTAATAAGTGCTCCAATAATATGATACCAGTCTGTAATAAGATTTCCTCTTCCTCTTGTAAATGTAAAAGGCATCTGTTTTTCATTGTACACACCGCCATTATCATTAGCATGTATCATGCAAAGATATTCGCTGCACTGGTCAATCTGGCTTCTCACATTCTTGGCAAGCAGATTACTGTATCCAACATTTATAGATATACCAACTATAGCTGTATCACACAGCCTGTTACAGTATTCAGCAATTGATTTCAATGAAGATATATCAGAATATGCGCTATTAAGATATCCGTTTTCATCACTTCCATTGCAGCCATTCTCTATGAATACCGGAATCCTGTAATCTGTCATCATCATAGAACACTCTTCCACAACATTTTCAAGAATTCCTGCTTCACAATTCATGGTATCAAGCACTATATAATTCCCCTGATATTTTCTGCAGTTTTCCAGAAGCTCATACATCTTATCCGAAGTCAGCTTTGCAAGAGGATAGGAAAATCCCGAAACCTTAAGTACCCGCGAATCTCCCTCTTTCTTCTTATATGTCGGGAGTTCATTTTTTTCTATAATCTCATAAGGTATTTCTGCATATGAAAATCCGCCATCTGCAATTGCTTCAAGCTTTAATCCGTCACTTAACTGTACGCCTGCTAACATAATTATCTCCTGTTCTCACAATATCTCTCCGGCACATTAGTAAATATATCCGTTGCACCAAGTCTGTAGTATTCTCTTAAATCCATATCCGGTAATGTCCTGAGTTGTCCATACAAAGGCTCGCTTCCATTCCACATACGCACCCTCAGTCCTGCATTCTTTATTGCTTCCACATTGCTCTTATTGACAGGCATTCCCAATTGTGCAGGATGAATTGTCATGCCTCCATATTTACTGATACCATCCATACAACGGTGATAATCACCCGCCAGATATGCCACATCTGCGTCATCTTTAAGCTGTCTTACAAGTCCTATTGAATCATGATTAAATGATGAGTACACAACATAATCCTCAAGATTAAATTCTGAAACCATATCAATAACCTTCTGCTCCATGCCTTCATATCTTATTTCACTATTCTTAAGTTCAATATTAAGACGAAGCCCCTTGCCCTTGCAATATGGTGCAAGCAATTCAAATGTTTCCCTTAATGTAGGAATTCTATGAATTTCATCATCACCGGCTATAGATAACTGTTTCAGTTCATTTATTGTATATTCCTGTACATAGCCGGTTCCATCTGTGGTTCTGTCAACTCTTTCATCATGTATTACCACAATTTCATTATCTTTTGTAAGCTGCACATCAAATTCAATTCCAGTAATGCCTTCTAATTCCGCCGCTTTTTTAAACGCAAGAAGTGTATTCTCCGGATTCATCATGCTGCATCCTCTGTGCGCCCATATACCAACTCTCTTTAAGGCTTCTGTATCCACAGTCTGCTTAACCTCTCCGCGGTTTGCAAGAAATTGCTCCATCATACCAGAAAGCCATATACTTTCTTCATCAGTTATCTTCTTTACAGTTCCCGGATTGTTAATACATTTTACAAATGCTTCTATTTCATATCGCAATCCACCACCAGAGAATTCTTCCTGATACACTTCAACCTGATTAGGATTCTCATGATGAACTTCTATTCTCTTAGTAAGCCACCATGGTGATGGAACTCTTATATATCCATCATCTCCTGCCACAATAAGTTCGCCCTCCGTCTTAACTCCAAGACCGGTCTTTATCGTAGCAACACCATCTTCATAAGTCATCATCATCTTAGTATATGAATCTGTTCCAAGCGGACTTTCTACCGAATATGTATGAACATCTTTTACCTCTGTGCCAAGCAGCTTCATAACCGGGAGAAGACAATAACTTGCAAGCTCAGTAAAACTTCCTCCTGATGCTCCCCACATTTCTCTTCCTGCTGCCACACTTATCTTAGAAAATGCAGCTTCAACATCTCTCACTTTTCCTATTGCGCCACTCTTAACAATATCAAGTATTCGTTCAAATCCTGCACAATATGCTGTTTTTATCGCTTCCATACATACAAGCTTTTTATCATCAGCCACCGAAAGCATCTGTTGTATGTCCGATTTATTCAATCCCATAGGCTTCTCACATAAAACATGCTTTCCCTTTTCCAACGCCATTCTTATATATTCCGTATGCATCTCATGAGGTGTAGCAATATACACTGCATCAACTGCATCAAAGAAAGCTTCCAAATCATCTGTAAGAATCATCGGACCATCTATATCAATATTGTTGTTCTTTGCAAACCATAACACACTCTCAAGATGAGGATTATATATTGCTGAAACATTTATACCACTTACATATCTGCTTTCTTCAAAGAATCTGGATGCTATCCTTCCGGTTCCTATAATTCCAATATTAACCATTGTGCGTTCTGCTTCCTTTACCTTAGCATGAATAAGCCTGATAACTTCTTCAGTAGTAAATTCTATATTAAACTCCTGCTGCATAACCAGTCTTAATTCTTCAATCTGTGATTTATAAAATGGATAATCATGTGAACTTCCAACATTTCTCGGTGTCATATACTCTTTACCGTACTTTATCTGCAATAATCCATCATAGCCTTCCGGTACCGGAATTGTTGTATTTTCAAATGGCAGTTCACATATATCTTCATACCATTCTCTTTTTGCATGATAATCCCAGCCTTCTGCAAAGTCTATCATTGAGCATACTTCTGCCGAATTCTCATCCTGATAGAGTGAACATACAATATCATATATTTTCTTTAATTCGTGTTTTAATCTGTTATTATAGTTGACTGGAATGCCAAATGTTTTTTCTATCTTTTTCATAAGTCCCAGCACTTCAGCATCATATGACCCTTTCTCTGGAACACTCTCTGCTGTTCTGAGCAGAAATCTTAAGCTTTCTATCTGTTTATCCAAAGCCTTTTTGTCATCAGTTATATTATCAACCGGAAATATATCGATTCCCACAACATATGGACAGCCATGAAACTTTGCAAGAAAATCAGGCTCAAAGCATATATGCCTTCCATTAATTATCCTTGCCTTAATAGTATCATCTTCAGGATCATTATACACGCTTTTAATTTCATAATATTTCTCAAGAAGAGCTGGTGCCTCAGATAAAAATCTCATGTAATCCTTACGCAGCATTGCTATATCCATATCATCATCCCATGGTATGAATCCATGATGTCTTACTGCACCAAGTAAAGTTCCCCAGTCAGCAAAAAATTTAATTCCAAGTATTCCGCATACACGCTTAACTTCTTCCAGAACTTCAAGCTGTGCTGCCCATGCACGCTTCATATCCTCTGTAATCACGAATCCTTCTCTAGTTTCTTCTCTAAAATACCTATCATCAAAAAACATATCTGTCTCCTGTTACATTTATCTTCTCTTCTGCTTCATATACGCTTCAGTCACTTCAGCCATAGCTATTGCTTCCTCTGCTGTAAGCTTATATCCGTTCTTATCTATTCCATTAATTTTAGATACAAAATCACTTATCTCGTATCTGAAGCCATCACCCTGGAATACAGGTTCATATACTTCGACCTTGGATGAATCCTCGAAATGTACCTCAAATCTTCTTGTAAGCCACCATGGTGATGGAGCAAGTATATATCCTTTAGTACCGGCAACTACTAGCTGGCCTTCCGATTTAACTGCCACTCCGTTCTTTGACAGAGCCATTGCATTGTCATAAGACAGATATACTTTGGTATAAAGGTCAACTCCATTTTCATCATATATTGTATCAAAATGTATGTCCTTGTAATCTGTTCCGAGCAGCTTGATAACTGGAAGAAGGGTATAACTTCCGAATTCAAGAAATGCACCACCATATGCTGCATCTGTCCGTTCTCTTGAATTATCGTTGGCAAGTCTTGTAAAGCATGCTTCCACATCGCATACTTTACCGATTTTACCTGACTGTACCATATTGATAAGCTGTCCAAATCCTGGACAATATGCTGTCTTTACAGCTTCCATAAGCACAAGCCCATTATCCATGGCATACTGATAAAGCCCCTGTGCTTCTCTTTTAGTAAATGCTGCAGGCTTCTCACACAGCACATGCTTCCCATTTGCTAATGCTTTTCTCGCATAATCATAGTGTGTTTCATTCGGTGATGCTATATATACAGCATCAACCTGTCCAAGAAATTCCTCATATTCTCCACTATAATTAGGAATATCATGTCTGTTACTGAAAGCCTGTGCTCTCTGATTTTGCGGATTATATGTACATGCTATATTAATACCACTTACATATTTTGCCTCTGATATGAATCTGGGAGCAATTCTTCCTGTTCCCACTATTCCAACATTAACAATCTTAAACTTATTCTTTCTCTCCAAAGTTGATGATATATCCGGTGTCCTCTCTAGATATACAACCTCACAGAACTGCTTAAGATAGTCAAATGTTCCAATCCAGTCTGAACCAACAGTAAATATATCAACACCATAGCGCTGTATATCCTCGATTTTCTGTCCATCATGATCCTCAACTATAATCTCATCAGCGAATCCGGTTTTTCTTACATTTTCAATTCTGTCCATTATGGAATCTACAACATTGACTTTCCCTCTTGCCTCATCAAAATGTTCTGTAGTAACGCCGACAATAAGGTAATCTCCTAGTGCCTTTGCTCTCTGTAAAAGCTTATAATGTCCTTCATGAAATAAATCATATGTACCATAGGTTATTACCTTTTTCATCTGTCCCTCCAATAATTTAATATGTTATTTTATTATCCCACTCTTTCTGTAAATCTTCTCCTAAGAATTCAGAAAGCTTCTTAACATATAATTTTTTAATATTTTCTGACTGTACTATTACTTTATCCGCATACACTACTCCTGGCATTGTAACATATTCTTTCATCCACTTATATGCCCTCATATCATTTTCATCAATTTCTTCCGTCTTAAAATATGGCATATATATCAGTTCATCTGTATGAATTGCCAGATTTCTGCTGTAAAATGCAGGATGTACAGTTACCGTCATATTAAATTCATCATATGGATTCTGAATAATTATCTTTTCTGGATTCATCTGCTCAAACCTGTAATTCTCATATGTAGTAAGCTCCACATAATCTGGGTATGCTCCCTTATCCTCACAGTAATCTGCCGTTCCATCAAAATTCTTATAGTAATAAGGCAGTGGTATTACCACAACATTATACTCATCATTGTCACTATATTCTTTCCATAATGCTTCCATATTCTCCCAGTATTTTGATTTATATGGCATAAACACTACAGTTTTTTTATCAGTATTATTTCCATCATTAACCTGTCTGAGTATACTTCTTGCTGTTCTGACAGTATTCTTCTGCTGCTTAAAAGCCTCATATTCCTGCATGCTGCATTCAAATTCTTTACTAATAGTTACGTCTTCTCTTTTTAATATATCTATCTGTCTTTCATAAAAAGGATAATCATGTGTCCCCCATTCATGGACAAACTGCTTATAATCCCCATATTTTTTCTTTAATATTTTATCATATGCATATGGAACAGGTATAGTAGTATTCTCAAAAGGAAGCCTTACCGTCTTTGTATAATAATCTTTAGGAAATCTGTATCTTTCCCCATCTCGCCATATTCCATTAACATCCAGCCACAATGGCATTAATGTAATATACTCAGATTCATCCTCTGTATATAATCCACACAATCTGTCTACAAGTATATTAAGCTGCTGCACGAGATCTGCATCCTCATCTATAGTAATATTACACAATTTTTCAATATGTTTTACATCCTCTTTAACATCCGCTATTGCTTCTTCTGTCATAAGGCTCTCATCTTCCTGCATACCTCTTATTGTCTTTGCAAGAGTATTAACAATAGCTATTACTTCTCTTTGATATTTATCATCTTCTTCATCTGGTGCAATAAAATCTAACGGAAATATATCAATTCCGGCTGAATATGGAAAGCCATGATATTTTTCAAGATGAATTTTATCAAAATTAATACTTCTGCCATTGATTACTCTTGACAGAAAATCATCAGTTTCAGTATCTGTAGTTATATTATATATCGTATAATTTTCAGGCATAATTTTATCATATATGCGTAAAAACTTCTCATAATCAGCCCTCTTCATGCATATATCCATATCATCATCCCATGGTATGAACCCGTGATGCCTTACTGCACCAAGCAGGGTTCCCCATTCTGCAAAATATTGTATTTCATTCTCGGTACATGCCTTGTCTATATCATTAAGCACTTCCAACTGTGCTGCCCACGCATGTTTCATCTGTGCCGGTACATAAAACCCATCCCTTACCTCATCTTCGAAATACTCTTTTTCAAAAACCATATACATGATTCTCCTGTTCATTTAATATTTTCGTTAGAAACAAAAAGAGCCGGTGCAAACACCGGCTCTTCTGCTTATAGTAGTAATTGTTATTAACCGAGAAGTGAAAGTACTCCCTGTGTTGACTGATTTGCCTGAGCAAGCATTGACTGTCCAGCCTGTGCAAGGATGTTGTTCTTGCTGTACTCAACCATTTCAGAAGCCATATCTGTATCACGGATACGAGACTCTGCTGCTGAAGTATTCTCTGATGTTGTATCCAGGTTGTTGATTGTATGCTCAAGTCTGTTCTGAAGAGCACCTAACTTAGATCTCTCTGTAGAAACAGTATCAATAGCCTTCTGGATAATTGTCATTGACTTACCAGCTACTGCATTAGTACTTACCTTAACGCTGGCAGCTGAAATACCAAGTGACTTAGCATCCATCTTACCGATTGAAATAGCAATAACCTGTCCAGAAAGAGAACCAACCTGAAGGCTCTTCTTTGAGAAGCTGCCATCTAATAAGTTCATTGTATTGAACTGTGTTGTAGAGTAGATTCTGTCAAGCTCAGATGTTAACTGAGTAAGCTCCTGCTGGATAGCCTTTCTATCAGTAGATGTGTTAGTATCGTTAGCAGCCTGTGTTGCTAACTCATTCATTCTCTGAAGAATTGAATGTGTCTCATTAAGAGCACCTTCAGCTACCTGAATAAGTGAAATACCATCTTCTGCATTAGATGAAGCCTTGTTAAGACCTCTGATCTGGCTTCTCATCTTCTCTGAGATTGAAAGACCAGCTGCATCATCACCAGCACGGTTAATCTTGTAACCTGATGATAACTTCTCTGTTGACTTCTGGAGTGCGCTAGAAACTGTACCCATCTGTCTGTTTGTGTTCATTGCTGATAAATTGTGTTGTACTACCATAATATTTTCCTCCTTGAAATTAATTTAGATGCAACATCCTTGAAGCATCTTGTTATGGTTTACAGGAAACTATCTGTTTCCATGTACTTTATATATCGGACTTAAGTCCTGAAACTTTAGTCCGTAATATAACTTTTTTAAGTTACTGCTTGGTGTCCATAAACTGTGGTTCATTGCTCACCTTGCTCATATTCTGATAATATGACTTTGCCATAGATGCACTTCTCTTAGCTTCCTTATGCTCCTGGCGTTCCCTACGAAACATAGCCTCTACCTTGACTTTGTTGCGTGCTTCCTGAACCTCTATCTTAGCTCCAAGCTCTGTAACTTCTGTTATCAGTCTCTTCATGACCGATATCTCATTAGCATACATTTCTTTATTAGCATTAATTGCATCTCTGACCCTGTTAAACAGAGACTGAAATCCCTCATCCAGCAAATCAAGCTCATCGATGCAGCTTCCTTTTGCTTTCATATTATCATCAAATGCATCACCATTCAATGTTTCTTCTGAAAGAATCTGATTCTGCTCTTCATTAAGCTCTATAATTCTGATAAGAATATCTTTCTTCTTATTAAGGCTGTCTATCATCATCTGAAGATAATTAGTAGTCATATATTAATCTCCTACTGGTTCATTCCCCTTGTACGGTTCATAACCTCTTTCCATGTATCTCTCATGCCTCTTATTTCAACTAATGCCTGATTAAGTATCTCTGGATCTTTCTTAACATTAGCATTAACTAAAAGGGAGTATATGTAATCATATATTTTCTCAAAATCTTCTGCAACAGGATATTTATGATTAAGTGTTACCTTAAACTCTGTAATTATATCTTCAGCCTTCTTAATATTAGTATGAGCTTTCTGTAAATCACCCTTTTCTATAGCTATCAGGGCTATATTACAAAATTTAATTGCCCCTTCATAAAGCATAAGTGTAAGTTCTGCAGGACTTGCTGTAAGAATCTTATTTCTGTTATATTCCTGTGCTATATTCTGATTAAATGCCATGTTTCCCTCATTTCCCATAAGCTTCCATGCTTATGCGGTTGTTAATATGTACTATTATCCAAAAAGTCCAGATAATGATGATGACTGCGCATTCATCTTGGCAAGCGCTGATTCCATTGCTGAGAACTTACTATAATAATAATCTTCCCATGTAGTAACCTTGTCTTCTGCCGCAGATATCTTAGTATTATACTCTGAATACTGCGTATTCATCTGCTTATCATTATATATAGTATAAGCACTGCTTGTTGATGATGCTGCCATCTTCTTTCCAAGATCAGTATACAATTGTGTAGATAACTGTGAAAAGAATGATATAACCGTATCAGGGTCATTAGATATCATCTCTCTTAACTTATCTGTATTAGCTGATGTCTTAGAATCATCCTTATCACCATCTATATGATATACACCTGTTTCGTTCGCTGGAGAATTAAAATATCCAAGTGTAGCTATTCCAAAACTAGAAAGTGAATAGGACTTATCTCCCACCTTGAATGATTTTGCCATATCATTCTTCATAGTATCAAGAACACTTCCAAGTGTTGAGTCTTTTCTAAGAAGTGAATCCTTAATCTTTTCTTCCCACTTCTTAACCTCGTCATCAGACATGGCATCCTTCTCATCACTTGTAAGAGGCTCATATCCCTTAGAGCTTGCCGCGTTGTAAGCAACATCTACAGACTTCACAAGATCGTTATAATCCTTAAGGAAGCCCTTAATCATATCATATATGCCATCTACATCCGTGTTGGTTGTGATAGTTACTTCATCATTACCCGTAACTTCCATTGCCTCGATTGTAAGACCATTGATTGAGTAGTTATTAGAGTTGTTAGTAAATGTTGCCCCATTAAGCTCAATCTCTGAATCCTGTCCTGTTATTCTGACAGCACCTGAGGATGACGCACTACCAGCAACATTTGATGCCATTGCAATCTTAGAGTCAAGCAATGCCTTAGCTTTAGCCTGTCTGTCAGCATTAGTATCGTTTACTTCCTGTAATATATTGGCATTAGAAGCATCTGCCACAGCTTTTCCATCATCGCCGATTGTTACATAATCCTTAGTATCCTCAATAACCTTGGAATTATCATCATACACCTTAATCAGTGATTCATTAGACGCTTTTTTCTTTACCGCAGCCTCATATTCATCCTTGACACCATCTTTTTCCATAGCCTCTGTGTCATATTCGTACACAACTTTGCCATCAGAATCTTTAACTGTATTGCCCTCTGAATCCACCTTCTCCTTCTTATACTTATCATAAGCATTAAGAATATCTGGTGTCTCTGTCTTAAGCTTTGCGACATATTCATCTAATGTCAATGAATGATCCCAAGTATCATCTGCTGCCAGTGCATCAAGCTTATTCTTGGCTGCATTATACTTATCAGCATAACTCTTCGCTGTATCCTCAGCTGTAATCTTAGTATACATACCTTCAAGTTCTGTATTATATGCATCACTGCCCTCTGTTAAAGCTGCCAGTCTCTTGTATTCTGCTGAATCAGTATCATTAACTGTATATAAGCCAAGCTTCTGTAATGCATTAAGTCCGTTAGAGTCATTAGCCACAAGCGAGAAATCGTTATCCTTGCCTGACTCCTTAGAGCTTATAAAGAATCTTGCATTATTCTCATCAAAGCTTGCATTAACGCCAGCTTCCTTTAACTTAGATACGAACTGGTTAACATTCATATCTGATGTTATATCAATACTCTTGGTTCCAGAAGCAGTCTTAAAACTTATAGAACCATCTGTTGTTCCAACTATGTCTGATATCTTAGTATCACCTGTAACCTTGCTTCCATCAGCAGCTTTAATCTGTCCACCTGTAAGATATCCTGTTGACGCCAGCTGCTTAACCTTAAGTCTCTGTGTACCATTAACAGCAGATGAACTTGCTGTTACCTTGGCATACTTATCATTAGACACACTTGATGTCTTCAGATTATAACTTGTAGAAAATCTTGAACTTGAAAGCTTTCCACTATAGAAACCATAGATACTTGTATTCATGGTCTTCCACTTTTCCTGCTTCCATGAAAGCTTGGTCTGAGCTTTAACAAGATTATCCTTCTTTAACTTATATGATGATACGAGTGCTGAAACAAGCGATTCTGTATCCATACCCGATACCATACCGGAAAGTCTTATTGCCATAGCTTATCTCCTCTCATCAACCATGATACCTGCAAGCTCCCATGCCTTTGCAAGCATTTCAAGAGCCTTCTCTGAAGGTATCTCTTTAATGACTTCGTTAGTATCCTTATCCTTAATCTTAATAGTAATTCTGTTAGTTGGCTCATTGTAACCAAACTCAGCAATCGTATTATTATTAAGGACTTTTCTTATATCCTTAACATCTCCCATAGAAGCCTGCTTTTGCTGCTCCTTCTGGGCATCATTATTGCCATTCTTTTCGCTTTCAGATGCCTGTCCCACAGCAACTGCTGCACTAGATACTGCCGATTTAGCTGTATCTGCAACAACTTCATTTCCTTTGTCTGTCGCTGTTGAAGCACCTCCAACCTGTGATACTGGCTTTGCTGCCTGTGAAGTCTGGCTCTGATAGCTTGATGCTGCTGCTACTCCGTTAACTTCAATTCCCATGACTATTCCACCTCCGTGTGAAAAACTTTATCCATAATAGTTACACTCATGTTGTACTGCATATATCGGAAAATGTTAAGTAAAAATTAACCTTTTTTGTAAAAATATCCCCTGATAAATTCATTTATTTCTTAAATAACTGATTAAGAGACTTAACATCAACAGACTTGACAGCCTCTTTATTAGAATCAAGAATCTGTGCATATACTTCCTTACGATATATAGGCACTGACTTAGGAGCTGATATGCCAAGCTTTACCTGATCGCCCTTGATTTCAATTACTGTAATCTCAATGTCATCATTGATTATGATTGCTTCATCTTTCTTTCTTGATAATGCGAGCATACTAATTCTCCTCCTTCTTAAGAATATCGTATATAGGATATCTTACCTGATACTCAGAATTATCTGCTATAAGCTGGATTCCCTTCATTGTATCAAAGTCAACAATAATTGGTGCCTTAAGATTAATAGTCATCTTTGTAAGATCCTCTGGAACTGTAAGAGCACAATATACCCTTATATTATCATCCTGAATATCATCTCCAAGTGTCTTGAGTAATTCATCTTCAACAACCGGATCATATGATTCATACACAAACTCCGGCTTCATAACCGGAAGAGCAAGTGTCGGTTCATCAACAGCCTGTAACCATATAATTGAAATATTCTCTTCCTTCTCTGCATCATAGACAAGTGTATACTTCTTCCAGTCCTCAAATCCTATAATTCCCTTGTCAAATGTGATGATTTTATCATCGCTTACTTCAATTTCACCAAACCATTTAGTCTGTACTTTCATGTCAAACCTCCAATTTTATAATCTATCCTTTATCCATGCTGCATATCATGCTAAAACTTACTATCTGAGGAAATCAAGCAGTGACTGCTGTACAACCTTACTGGCTGCTGATAATGCTGCCTGATATACAAGTTCTGCTGATGTATATGTAACAACAATCTCCTCAAGATCAATATCTTCATTCTGTGACTTCAAATCAGTAAAGTTAGTCTTCTGTTCTGTAAGTCGTGTCTTAGTAAGATCCAGTCTTATCTGTCTGTTTCCAACATCTGCCTTAGCATTTGATACCTGGTCCATATAACCCTGCATCTGACCAATTCCTGCCTCGAAAGCATTCTTCATCTCAGACTTTGCAAAATCTCTCTGCTTTGTAAGTCCTTCCATAATAGTTTTAAGCTTTTCCTGTGAAGCATCATCGCTATACTGCGAATCCTTCTGCATTGATTCAACCTTAGATATCTGGGCATCAATATCAAGAACATTCTGAACTGTATTCACAAGGTCATTAACGTTTCTACCAAGATATATGTTAAAAGCCTCGTCAGCCTCTGTATTAACCTTTAACTTTTGTGAGAAATTAACTATGTATTCAATATCCTCACTCTTTTTATCATATACAACTCCTGTATTATTATCAACACAGTCAAAATACATTGTCGGGTCTATATCACCCTTTATGAAATTGCTCTTTTCATATGTAACCGAAAATGTATCATTCTGGTATACAGACTTATATACATTCTGTCCAAGAAGCAGCTCCCCTGTTGTTGCATTTATGGCAATCTCATTATCTCCCGGAATATAGTCAGGATCTGATGTTGTAACAACGCTTACCTGATTCTGCACAACACTGCCATCGGCCTGGGTTATATCAGCTGTAAGGCTGCCATTCATTGTAACTGTTCCATCTGCATTGATAGTAACATTTGCAGAATTATTATTTCCCATTCCTAATGTAAATGTTCCACCATTAATCTCATCATAAGCTAACTGTATTCTGTTTACACTCTGGATATTAGGTGTAATTATATTTCCATTAGCATCTGTCTTAACTGTAAGATTTAATATATCATCATTACTGTAGGCATTAGTATATGCTGTCTTTGTAGAAAGATCTTCCCTTGTAAAATTCTGGGTAATTGAATAATCAACATTCTTAGCATCTGCATCTGACTGATATGTAAGCGGTCTGTCAGTTGCATGTCCCGTAAATACATATCTTCCTGCATAATCTACATTTCCCTGTTCATAATAAGCCTCCACAAGCTTATTAAGACTTTCTGCAAGGGTATTTCTTTCAGATTCTGAATAAGAATCTGTAGAGCCCTGCACACAATATTTGTATAAATCCTTGATAATACTGTTACTTTCATCAAGTGCATCATGTGTAACACTAAGCCATGATGATGCATCCGGTATATTCTTTCCAAGATACTGGGTTACCTCATCAAGACTCGAACGAAGTCTTAATGCCCTTATCGCAATAATTGGATCGTCAGATGGCTTGCTTATCTTTTTTTGTGTAGAAAGTTCTGTACTCAGAGTATTCATCTGATTTTTATTAACCTGAATATTCGAAATCGAACTGTTAATCATCATCTGGTTAGTGATTCTCATAATTTTGTCTCCTTGTTATACTCCTGTGTTATTTATAAGTCTGTCATATAACTCATTCATAACACTTAACATTTTTGAACTGAGATTGTAGGCTTCCTGAAACTTTACAAGGTCCATTGCTTCTTCATCTGTATCTACACCCATTACAGAAAGTCTCTGGTTCTGGATAGTTGTCTGAAGGTTGTTATAATTCTTTGTAAAATTAATTGCCTTACTTGAATCTATTGACATATCACTGACGATACTCTCAAGGAAAAATGAACCTGTACCGCCATCATATATCTTTGCATCCTTAGTATTAATAAGATCTACTATCAAATCAACATTTGCTTCACCATCGCTTACATTGTACTTGGTTGCAAGAAGGTCTGCGTTATCAAGTAAAGCCTGATTAACCGTAACTGTGCTTGCTGTAAGCGCCTGTGAATTTTCCTTCATAACAAAAAGTGAAATCCCCTGTGCCGAACCATCAGAAGTTACACCCTTATTAAGTATCTCATTAATAGATGATGCAAATGTCTGTATAAACTGATTCAGCTGTGACTGATAATATGGAACACCTTTATATTGTGTGTTCTTATCCTTCTGGCTTTCAGTTTCTGTAAGAATATTACCATCTGCATCTGTCTTATATGTAGAATTACCGGCAGCATCTGTTGTAGATGCGTATTTCTCAATTTCACCATTACAGCCATCTCTTATATCAATAAGTCCTTTTAATTCACCACTTAAAGAATCACTGTAAATATAAAACTCCTGACCATTCTCCCACTGTATATCATAAAGACCTGCTGCATCTGATACATTTCTCGGATTATCTCTTGCCACAGTCTGGAGAGTGTGATAGTTATATCCATCAACAAGGCTGTTACCATTGATTGTAATCTGAAGATTAGTAAGATTGTTACCCATATCACTCTCACTTACTGTTATATTAACAATCTGTGAAAGTTCATCAATCAGGGCATTTCTCTGATCCTTCAGATCATTAGCATTACCGTAATTTGCCTGAATCTGGTTAATCTGCTTATTAAGCGATGAAATATTCTGTGCCAGGGAATTAATCTGCTGTACAGCATCTTTAATCTCATTATTGGCATCAACCTGAACATTTCTTAAGTTAGTTGATAAAGTATTAAAATAATCTGTAAGACTCTTTGCATTATTAATAAGCTGGTTCTTTGCAGATGTGTCAGCCGGAGTACGGTCAAGCTGGTTAAGTGCTGAAAAGAAATTTTCATACTCTGTGGAATATCCCTTTAAAGTAAATTCATTAAGATAATTCTCTATCTGTGACATATAACTGTTCTTAACATTATACTGTCCATAATTAGTATTATTATTTCTGTACTTCTCATCATAGTAGGAATCTCTTGTCTGGTTGATTGCATCAACAACAACTCCTGAACCGAGTGTTCCATATCTTGCATAGGTTCTGAGTGCATCAGCTGCTTTGGTTGATGCAGATTCCCTTGTGTATCCTTTAGTATTAATATTGGCAAGATTATGTGATGTAACATTGATTGAAGTCTGTGCAGCCTGCAATCCTGTATATGCAATTGTTAATCCAAAAAATGTTGATGCCATAAATCCTCCTTATTTGTGAAGCAGCTGCGACTGTTTTATGCATTACCAAGCGATGTTACAAGATGCTCTAACATCTGATTTACAACATTGACATATCGTGATGCTGCATTGTATGCCTGCTGGTATTTAATCATTTTCTCTAATTCTTCATCGGAAGAAACGCCCTCAGACTGAAGTCTCTGGTTATCATATCCATCAACCATAGTCGTCTGATTGCTTACATAATTGCCAAGCGCTTTTCCTAGTGTCGCATACTCTCCAATAAAGTTATTATAAAATGTCATGAAATCTGATTTGGCATATGTATCAGGATTAAGTGACGCAAACTTTTCATCCCATGCATCTACCAATTCCTTAGCCCTGTCAAAATCTTCTTTTCCCTGAACTGTAGAAAGTGGAATCTTTCCAACATTCTGGGCTGCTTCCGGATTAATCTGTAGATTGCCAAGCTTATAAAGCGATTCATAATCTGTTTCATTAAGATTATTTCTTATATAAATTGTTTTTCCTGAATCATCAGTTGTCTTAATATATCTGTCAGTGCCTTTTCTTGAAAATAGCTCTGTTCCTACCGTCTTATCATCATCCATTCCATATCCGGTCTTGTCCATATCAAGCATTGAATATGTATATGAATCAACCGGCACTTCTGCGCCCCCGAAGCTCATATATAATTTTTCTCCGGAAGAAAAGCTGTATGTTCCATCTCCATTATCAGTTCCGGTAACCTCGCGTCCATATCTGTCGAAAAGCACCTGCTGGCTGACAGAATTGTATGTATATATATCTGCCTGTATCTCTGTTCCGTCTGGCGCCATATAAGGATTATTCCTTACCTCTGACTTTTCCGGACAAAGTATATTATTAATCTTCTCAACAATGCCATTGACAAGCTTATCGAATCCAGCCATAGCACTAAGAATTGCAGATGGCTCAATATAAGTATTGTAATATTCCTGTGCCTTGGAATATTTGTTATATGCTTCCTGATATGCTGCCCTTCCATCAGCAGTACTCATATCATAATCCGAACTGCTTGGTGCTTCAGGAACAACCGTATAATCAACAACCATATTGCCTCTTGCAATAAGAAGTCCCTTAAGTTCACCCTTGTCTGTTTCATCTACATTAGATGCCTCTGTACTTAAATCATACACATCTCTTTCATATCCCGGCCATGTAGGAATAACAAGGTTCGTGCCTTCAACAACTCTTGTATCCATCTTCGCAAGTTCTCCCATTGTTACAAATGGAATTCCTTCCGCAGATATAATAACTTCCTTGCTGTCATTCTCGTAATATGTAATATCAATATACTTGCTGAGTTCGTCTATTGCCGCATCTCTTTCATCTCTTAAGTCATTGGCATCCTCAATTCCTGTAGACTCAATCTTTGATATTTTCTTATTCAGTGTATAGATTTTGTCTCCAAGCTTATTAATTGAATCAACCATATTCTTAACTTGTGTATTAAGTGTCGTCTGGTAATCCTTCAATCCTTTATATACATTCTCAGATTTCTCAATAAATGCTGTTGCATTCTGGATAAGTGATGATCTTGCTACTGTACTTGTAGGATTCTTGGCAAGCTCATTAATTGAATCATAAAGATTGATAAGATACGATTCATATGTGACTCCCTGCATCTCGCCAAACTGGTCTTCTATCTCCTCGATTGCCTTATACTGGCTCTCATAAAATCCAAGTCTCGAGTTCTCATTCCTGTATGCCTGGTCGATGAACTGGTCTCTTATTCTTCTCACTTCAGAAACTGCAACACCAAGTCCATAATCCGGTGTGCTTACCTTATCATGAGTATTCACCCTTACATACTGTGTATCTGAAAATGTGACCTGCTGTCTTGTGTATCCTGATGTATTAATATTGGACAGATTGTGCGCTGTTGTATTAAGTGCTGTCTGTGCTGTCTTAAGCCCTGTTGTTCCAATAAACAGCCCCGCCATTCCGTTAGCCATAAGGTCACCTCTTTCTTAAAATTAAAAATCGTCTGATATATATATCGGCACATTTTTCTAATAAAACACCCCTGAGGGCTTAAAAAAGCCACATTCTCATTGTGAAAATGTGGCTCATTCCCGAACACGGACGAATCACATATACATCATCCGTGATATTATCCAATTATAAATGTAACAGTATCAATGCCAGATTACTGCTTCGCATCAAAACTGCCACCGCCTAAACTATTGCTCTCCTCATAAGCTCCCTTTCCATAGTTAGCTGTCTGTGGTGCCATGCTTGCATTCTTAGCCAGATTAATCTCAAACTCTATCATATCCATAGACTGCTTAAGGAGCTGCTTGTTATTATCATTAACCTCTGTAAGCTGCTTAACAGTATTCTTAAGATTGAGATATGACTGCTCAAGTGCATCATGTTCTTTAGGCTTCTTTTCCAAAAGTCTCACAATTTCCTTTACCCTGACCTCAGAAGGCGACAAGTGCAGAATCTTACATATATCTGCAACACATGCCTGCCGTTCTGCTTCAAGCTTTGTGAGGACATCAATCAGCTTCTGCTCTCTTCCAAATATCTCCTGAAGCTGTTCGACATTACCACTAACAATTGCGGCAGTCTTATTATTAGACAAGTCCAGCAGTGCTGTATACTGTCTGTTTTCATCATCCATTATATTAATTAAAGAATCAATCAAACTTGCCATCTAATAAAACCCCGCTAAAATGTTAATGTTGAAATGTTGTTCAAAATCTTATCCGCAACAGCTTCTGAACTGATATTATATGTTCCTGCTGCCATACGTGCCTTAATATCGGCAATCTTGTCTTCTCGAACATCAGAAGCCTCGCTTACTGCTGTTCTGGCTGTCTGATATGTCCTGGCTGTGTTAGAAATTTCAAACTTATCACTAGCCGCAGATGTCTTTGCTGTAGCCTTAGCTTTAGAAATCTGGCTGGTCTGATATATCTGATTAACAGCATTATAAGCATCTATACGCATATTAACCGCCTCACTTTCTATTAATTAAAGCAGATACTCTCTTGCTTTATGTGTAAGATATCGGACGGTTTTTCAAAATACTTTATACCTCTTTTGAAAAAATGCTAATTAATTATCCGGGTGAGTTCCATCCTTTAATTACTTATCAAGGAATCTCATTCTTGCCTTTTCTCTTCTCGCTCTTTCCTTGTCAGCATTGCCTACTGCCGATGCAGCACTTCCATACATGCTGCCAAGCCTGTTAGCCATGTCATATTTGCATCTTTCACAGTATCTTCCTGTTCTTATGGTTGCTCCGCATACTTCGCATGCTATACCGATAGGTGAGTCATCACTGAACGACAGCCTTTCTTCTCTTATCCACTGCTCAATCTGTCTTGTACTTACATCACAATTCTCTGATATATCTCTCATATCAGCTCTTGGATTATCTTCTATATATTGCTTAACCTCCTGAAACTTTTCTTCAAGTTTCTTCATACAGTCAGGGCAGAGTCTGTATGCGCCCCCGATATAATTATATAATCTTCCACAATTCTTACAATTTCTAACTTCCATAAATCCTCCTTGTTAAGCTTCATTGTTTTGCAAAACAAAATCGCATCCGCACTAGAATCCGTCGCCAATGCACAGACTTACCCCATACACTTCCTGAACGCCAGCATGCTTGAGTACTGCAGCACATGCATCAAATGTTGCTCCTGTTGTATATATATCGTCCACAATTAAAACTTTACTATATCTTACAACTTTTTCTCCTGCTTGAAAAGCATTTTGCAGATTTTTAACCCTATGTGCATTATCCAGTTCTTTCATAGGAACTGTTTTAACAACTCTCACAAGAGCTTCACAATCCATAGGGATACCCATAAGCTGTTCCAATTCTCCTGCAATCAGCTCTGCCTGGTTAAACCCTCTTTCCTTAAGTCTTGAACTGTGAATAGGCACAGGAATCAGTGCATCTGGCGCCCAGGCATGAATCATGCTGCCACACTTGTCTGCAATCTGTTTTGCATAGATACCTGCATATTCCCTTTTATTGTGATACTTGAATCTGTATATTGAATCCTTGATGCACTTAGAATATTCATACACAGCGCATGCCTGGTCATAAACATGTACCTTCCTGCTGCAATCACTGCAATATTCCACTTCATCATTTTCAACCGGTTTGCCGCATTTAAGGCAGACCGGTTCGCCGACATAACTTACTGTACGCATACAGTCCGGGCATATATCCACCCTGATACCTCCTACAAAAGGCGCAGGTCTGCCACACATAGGGCATGCCGGTGGAAGTACCGCATTAACTGCTTCTCTTAATACCTTTTTATAATCCATAATCCCCCATTATTGTCATCATTATCACATATAAACATATCAATTATCATTGTCCGAAATCTTCAATATGTCTGATTTCTTCAATCCTGTCTGTGAGTGAAGAATATCGTTTTGACTCTGATACATTGTCAGCCATAAGCCTGAATATCTCCTCTTCCCCAACGAGGCACACACATTTTCTTGCTCTTGTAACTGCCGTATACAGAATATTCCTGTTCATCAGCATTCTTGGTCCCTGCGACATAGGAATAATAACCGCCGGATACTCACTTCCCTGTGATTTATGAACCGTAATCGCATATGCAAGTTCAAGCTCATCAAGCTGTGAGAATTCATAAGTAACAAATCTGCCATCTTCGAATTTCACAGTTACATTCTCATCAAATGTGCTTATTCTCTCTATAACTCCGGTATCCCCGTTAAATGCTCCTGTTCCCTGTTCTGTTGGAATACCGTATCTGCTTCGTTTTTCCCATGTAAGCTGATAGTCATTCTTAATCTGCATAACCTTGTCGCCCTCGCGGAAAGTAACATCCCCCACCTGTCTTTCCTGCTTGATAGCATCAGCCGGATTAAGAAAATCCTGCATAATCTTATTAAGACGCTCAACTCCGACATTGGATTTTCGCGATGGTGTAAGAATCTGAAGGTCATACACATCGGCACCTACATAGTCCGGAAGCTTGTCCTTAATAAGCGTTTTCATCGCATTTATAATATTGTCAGCACCGTTTCTGTGAACGAAGAGAAAATCCTTGCTGTACTTGTTAAGTACAACCTCCTCGCCTCTGTTAATCTTATGGGCGTTAATAATAATCTCACTCTGTGCTGCCTGCCTGAATATTCTTTCAAGCTTAACAACCGGAAAACATCCGGATTCTATAATATCTTTAAGTACATTTCCCGGACCGACACTTGGAAGCTGGTCCACATCCCCGACAAGAATCAGTTTTGTTCCAATCGGCACAGCCTTAAGAAGCGAATTCATAATACTTATGTCTACCATTGACATCTCATCAACGATAATGACATCTGCCTCAAGCGGATTGTCCTCATTTCTCTCAAAGAACATAGACAGTCCTGTTGCCGCCGACTTTCTGTCGCCCTCAGGAACGCCGCCGCTTATCTCTAACATTCTGTGGATAGTCTGTGCCTCATAGCCACACGCTTCTGTCATTCTCTTTGCTGCGCGCCCTGTAGGTGCTGCAAGCCTGATTTCCAGACCTTCCAGCTCAAAATATTTAATTATTGTATTAATAGTTGTAGTCTTACCAGTTCCCGGTCCACCAGTAACAATAACAAGCCCGTTTCTGACCGCTTTCGCAACAGCCTCTTTCTGGATATCATCAAGAGTTATTCCTTCTTTATCCTCAATCCTTGCAATCCTGTCATCTATGAATTTCTGTTCTTCCTCAATCTGGACATCAAGATTATTAAGCATAGCCGCAACATTTGCTTCCATGTTGTAATACATGCGGGCATAGACACATTTTTCATTGTCCTTAACCTTGACAACTATCTTCTTGTCCATTGTCAGGTCCATGAGATATTTGTCATAGTCCTGGACATCAATCAAAAGCAATTCGTTTACCTGACGCACAAGCTTGTCATACGGAAGATATGTGTGTCCCTGCATTGTCGCCTGGTTAAGCACATAAAATATTCCGCTCTTAATCCTAAATTCAGAATCAATCTTAATTCCGGCACGCGAAGCAATCTCATCAGCTGTCCTAAATCCAACACCCTCTATGTCATCAGCAAGCCTGTACGGATTCTGTTCAAGAATGTTATAAATGTCGTTTCCATAACGCTTAAATATTTTGTTGGCAAGATTCATCTGGATTCCATAACGCTGAAGAAACATCATTGCTTTTCTGATGTCTTTCTTGTCAATAAGCTGGTTTGCTATATCCATAGCTTTAGACATGCTTATTCCTTTAATCTCAGCCAGACGCTCCGGTTCTTCTTCCATAATCCTGAATGTATCATCGCCAAATGTCTTAACTATTCGTTCAGCCATCTTCTCGCCGATACCCTTGATTGCCCCGGAGCTTAGATAACGCCTTACGGATGCAGCATCATCCGGCGCCCTGAACTCATAAGATGTGACTTTAAACTGCATGTAGTAAACTGCATGCTTAACAAATTCGCCTTGTGCTGTAATAAATTCACCTGTGTTGATATAGCTTAACACTCCAACACAGGTGATTTCTTCATCATCATATACAATATTAAAAACCGTATATCCATTGTCTTCATTCCTGAAGATAATATTCTCCACAAAGCCCTCTACATATTTCACAGACTCGTAATCCAATCTGTTATCTCCTTTATGTTAAATATTATTTCTGCTCATCTGCCTTAGGAATAGACTCTGTAGAATAATTTCTCTTCATCTGCTCATAAAGCGTCTGTGCTATTCCAAGTCCTTTGCCATGATTAGAATCAGTCATAAGCTTGGCATAAGATGACACCATCTCATCTCCAAAGTAACTCCCCAAAGTATTAAGTGAAGTATCCTCTGTTCCGCCAATTCCAGCCATAGAAGAGAACAGATTGCTATCTTCGTCATCCGAATCAATCTTAGCCATCTTCTCCATTGACTTAAGAACCTGTTCAACAAAATAACTTTCAAAATCCTTGCATACAGACATAAGTTCATCGTCTGATGCCTTAGAATAATCAGTACCGGTAAGTTTATTAGTTAAAGAACCCGCCTTAGAATCATACACATCTGAATAATTCATACTACTAAGTCCTGTGATAGAATCACTCATACACTGCACCCCACTTATCTCTTAAGGTTATTAGCCTGCTCCATCATTGTATCAGATGTTGTTATAGCCTTAGAGCATAACTCATACGCTCTCTGTGCTGTAATAAGATTAACCATCTCAGTTGCAACCTGAACATTAGATGCCTCAAGATATGATTGTCTTAAGGAACTCTTTTTCCCAACTTCATCATAATCCTCATTAAGCGGAACACCTGAAGCTTCTGTCTCGCCAAGATAGCTGCTTCCAAGCTTATCAAGTCCTGCCGGGTTAGAAAACTGATATAGACCAATCTTAATTCCAATAGGTGCCGGATTGTTAGACTCATCCGGGTATAAAAGATTGCCATCCGTATCAATAGTTATAAGATTCGTCTTATAATCTTCCCCATTAGCATCCTGCCCAAGAACAATCTCTGCGCCATCTGCGCTGAGCACAGGATATCCTTCAGAAGTACTGAGCATTACACCTTCTGTAGCTGTTGCCCATGTAAAATGTCCATTTCTTGTATAAACAGTATCACCTGTGTTAGTATCCCTCACTGCAAAAAAACCATTTCCATCAATAGCAAAATCAGTTAAACTGTCAGTTGCATTAAGAGCACCCTGTGTATATATTGATGTTACTGCTGAAACTCTTGAGCCAAGTCCTACCTGTGCTCCAACAGGTTTATCATCTCCGTTAGCTGAAGTAGTCTTTGCCTGAAGATTCTGATAAAGCAGAGACTTAAACTGAGTCTGCTCCTGCTTATATCCGATTGTATTAACATTTGCCAGATTATTGGCAATAGTATCTACGCTTGTCTGCTGGCTCATCATTCCTGATGCAGCAGTCCACAATGATCTCATCATATCGTTAGTCCTCCATATGTAAATGTCTAACAGTTGTTACTAAATTTCAGAAATAGATACCATCTTTCCTAACATCTCATCGATAGTATTCATAATCTTCTGATTACTTTCAAAATCTCTTGCGATAGATATCATATCTACCATCTCTGTTACCACATTAATATTGGAAGCCTCCAAATATCCCTGATTAACCTTTGCTGTAGCTTCTGTCTGTGTTGCGCCATCAACTGCCCTGTAAAGATTCTCTCCATACGCTTCAACATAATCGTAATCCTCAAAATCTACAAGCGCAAGCCTGTCAACATACTGTCCGTCGGCATATATCTCGCCACTCTCCTCTACAGTAAGGCTCTCAAAATCTGTAGGTAACTGTATCGGACCACTCTCGCCCAATACATAATCACCATCCTTGGTTACCAGATAACCTTCACGGTTCATCTGGAAAGATCCGTCCCTGGTATAAAGCGTTGAAGTTTCTCCTGCTTTGTTAGTGAATGAAATCGAAAGCAATCCACTTCCACTCAGCGCAAAGTCAAATGTATTGCCAGTGTTCTGGAAAGAGCCCTGATCCCAGCTTCTGAAGGATTCTCCTACCTTCGCTCCAAGATTCAGAGTTCCAATATTCTGATTAATATAGCCCACAGTTTCATCTTTAACCTTGATGCCATAAACATCTTTAAACGACTGTGTCGTAAGACCTTCTTTCTTATAACCTGTGGTAGTTGCATTAGCCAGATTATTAGACACTACATCCAGTCTCTTCTGCTGAACTGTCAAGCCAGAGTACGCTGTATAAAGCCCTTTTACCATAGCCCGCCTCTTTCTTGATAATATATTCTTCCGGCATAAAAATTGTCCATTCTGCCAGAATGTTAAGAAACATTTGTAATAATCCTATTAAAAATGTTCCAGGTTACTTAACTTCGTCTCTGTAGCCTGCAAGGAACTCAATAAACTTACCTGTACCAATAGCAACACATGTCATTGGATCTTCGGCTGTCATAGTATTAATTCCTGTCTTGGCTTCAATTAAATCCTCAAGTCCTGAAAGAAGACTTCCGCCTCCTGTAAGGACGATTCCTCTGTCTGCAATATCAGACGCAAGTTCTGGTGGAGTCTTCTCAAGAACGCTGTGAACAGCTTCAACAATCTGTGAAGTTGCCTCTCTTAAAGCTTCCTCTGTCTCCTCTGAGCTTACCTCTACAGTCTTAGGAAGACCTGTTACAAGGTTTCTTCCTCGTACATTCATAGTTGTAACTTCTGCCTTAGGATAAGCAGAACCAACCTTTATCTTAATATCTTCTGCGGTTCTTTCACCAATAAGAAGATTGTGCTTCTTTCTCATGTATCTTACGATAGCTTCATCGAAATCATCACCGGCAATCTTAATAGAAGTACTTACAACAGTTCCTCCTAAAGAGATAACAGCGATATCAGTTGTACCACCACCGATATCGACAATCATATTACCGCATGGTCTTGAAATATCGATACCTGCACCGATAGCTGCTGCGATAGGCTCTTCAATAATAGCAACCTCTCTTGCGCCTGCCTGAAGTGTCGCATCCTCAACAGCCTTCTTCTCAACTTCAGTAACACCTGAAGGTACGCAGACACTGATTCTTGGCTTCTTAAGCATTCTCTTGCCAATAGCCTTCTGGATAAAGTACTTAAGCATCTTCTCAGTTACAGTATAATCAGAAATAACACCCTGACGAAGAGGTCTTACAGCAACGATGTTACCTGGTGTTCTACCAAGCATCAGTCTTGCTTCCTCACCGATAGCCTTAATCTTGTTAGTGTCTCTGTCAAATGCAACTACTGAAGGTTCTTTAAGAACAACTCCCTTGCCTCTGATGTACACAAGGATACTTGCAGTACCTAAATCTATACCAATATCTGTTGATAACATGATAATTCCCCTTTCTTATAAAACAATGCGGACCTCCGTCTGTCCGATATATTCAGATAAAACATAAACTCAAAAGTCATTAGAAGCCATGTGTGCCCATGGCTAATCACCATTATATACATAAAAAAGGAAATTTAAAAGCCCTAAATAAAAAAAATCTATCTAAATATATATTTTTATAAATATTCAAGAAGCAATATGTCTTGTAAATGTATATCGGCATTAATCTGTGCCTGCTTAATATTCTGCCCGCGAATTTAAAAATATTTTGATTTTAAGTTACATACATATTATAATGTGGTGGATTAGGATTATAACTTACATATATTAAGGTATTTCTGAATTTAAGTGTATAGGAGATTGCTATGAATATCCGTGTATTAGACAAAAATGATAAGACTGCTCTCGAACAGCTTATATTTACTATAGAAAACGCTCTTCCTGTTCCGGAATGGTGGATTCCTATTGATGACATTGAACGCTCGCATTTCTTTGATGCTGACTGGACATGCTTCTTGGGTGCATTTAATGATGATAACGAACTTGTTGCCGCCAGCGCCCTTTTCTTTAATGAACATGAATTTGCCGAAGAAGCTGAAAAGCTTGGTCTCGACATTCGTTCTACAAATGTAGCTGAAATCGGCCGATGCATGGTTCACCCGGACTTCCGCGGTCACAACCTCATGTGTGAGCTTAACAAGCGCCTCTGTACAATTGCCCGCAACCGTGGCATTGACACAATCCTCGCCGTAGCCCATCCTGACAACGTCGCCAGCAATTCGTCTTTCCGCCGTCTCGGCGCTGAACTTAAAACTACCGCTACTGTATTCGGTTCTTACCGGAGGAATATGTATATTCTGCCGTGGTAGGTAGGTAGCGGGCTACAATTCTTCCTTAAGGCACTCAAGCAGCCCTTTGCAGCCTGCCAGAACATCCCTGTAAGTTGCCTCAAAATCTCCCGTATACCATGGATCTGCCACATCAAGTCCGCTTCCCGCAAAAGTAAGCAGTTTATATATCTTCTCATCCGGATCTCCGCCCGATATTCTCTGCATATTGCGGATATTCTCCGTATCCATTCCAATAAGGTAATCATACTCCTCATAATCATTCAGAGTCATCTGCACTGCCCTGTGCGGAATCACCGGAATTCCTTCTTTCTTCAACTTGGCAACAGTGCCATGATGCACCCCATTACCAATCTCCTCGCGGCTTGTCGCCGCCGAATTAATATAGAACCTATCAGCAAATCCCTCTTTCTCAACTAAATATGTCATAACGCTTTCTGCCATAGTGCTTCGGCAGATATTGCCGTGGCAGATAAATAATATTTTTATCATGTTTTATTTCTCCTTGTTTTCCTTAACAATTTCACTATTCCTATAACCGATTCGATCAATACTACAGCCACAAATGGTATTCCCGCAAGCGTCACGGCGAACATCATATATTCTATCCCATTCAGCAGATGTTCCCATCCTCCTGTAGCCTGCGACACTATCCACATTTGATTGTTAACCAAAGCACCTATCAGAAATCCCAGTATCAGTCCACAGATCAGCCACGTCTCGCAGATTATGACGACATCTTTCAGCCGCACCATCTGATTGGCATATATCCATCTCCTGAATATAGCATACAGAACCACACACATCAGAGGAACCGCAAATACAACAATCAGATTGAAACTGTCATTATATGTTTCTTCCATATAATCTGACATCGTCATAATGCTCCAGCATATGAGCTGTGCTATCAGACACAGTAATATTTTCTTCTTCACAATCCCTCTTAGGGAACATTTCTTATACATTATCGTATACACTCCTGTTCCAGTTTGATCTTTTGTGCCAGCATGTACCATGCCACTTTCTGTTCTTCCTCGGAAAACCGGCTTTCCCTGCTCTATCCTATCTCTTATATACAGAATAAACCTGTGGGTGTCTTTGCTCAACACCCGGGATTTTAGCTCCGCAAGAATTTCACTTGACAGTCTTTCACCATGGAATGAAAATGTAAAACAAATCTGTCAAAACAACTCATAGTAAATATTCGATAAAAATGCAACATTTAATATGCAATTCTAAAATAATCCAAATACGCCTTATACTTATCCTGTGCGGTCAGACAGGTATCTGTCAGATAACCTTTTTCATTGTTCCATTCTTTCAATCCACGATAATAGAACATCTTCAGATTATCCTCGATGATAAACGGAATGATATTATATTTCAGACATTCCTTGAACATAATTAATCTGCCCACACGACCGTTGCCGTCCTGGAATGGATGGATGCGTTCAAACTTCACATGGAAATCCAGAATATCCTCAAAAGTCTTTTCTTCTTTTCCGTTGTACTCTGTAAGCAGAGCTTTCATTTTATCGGCAACTTCTTCTGGAAGTGTTGTATCCATACCACCGACTTCATTCGGTATCTTTTTATAGTCGCCTACGGCAAACCAATCTTTTCTGGAATCACTGGTACCACTCTTCAAGACCAGATGAAGTTCTTTAATAAACTTCTCTGTCAGAGCTTTCTTTGCATTATCAATAATCATATCTATACAGCGGAAGTGATTTGCTGTTTCAATCACATCATCCACATTCAGCACATCTTTTTCTACACCGATGGTGTTGGTTTCAAAGATATATCTGGTCTGATCGTGGGTCAGGCAGCTGCCTTCAATATGATTGGAGTTATATGTTAACTCAATCTGTGTCTTATGATAAATACCACCGGAATACTTACTTGCCTTCTGCTCCTGCAGAATATCTAGCAATGTAATTGGCTGCTCTTTCTTTTTATTGGAACGCTCTGGCTTTTCTACATTTTCGGGAATGTTCCAAGTCTTGCCGGTAAGAAACGCACCGTTTACTCGTCCCTGAGCACAGTAATTTCTGACACTACGTTCCGACACATTCCATTTTCTTGCTATTTCAGTAACTGAAAGGTATCGCATCTGCTCTCCTCCGTTATAAATCGAATCTAAATTTATACTTTATTATGATATAGTATACTGCATTATCGGCAAAATATCAAATGTTCGTATGTAGTGTTTTTCTTTATTTTGCCGTCAGTCCCTGACAATCCATGATTTTTCTTATATTAATTCCGGTTTCTCTTTTATCAATTATTGGAAACATATCCCCTCCATACATAATAATGTTACCTTTAATTTATTATTTCATCACTCCATCGCCAATCCCAACTGATAAGCCTCATCCAGCACATCAGTCTTCCTGACATCACCTTTATCCTTAGCACCTCTGACCAGCACCATTCCCGCATCTTCAAGCTTGAAGAAATTAAGCACAAGCTGATACTGTATCTTAATAGAATCAAACAATTCCGGCAAAACTGCTGCCCCAACGAGTATCAATGCCAGCTTCTTAACTTTAAAATCATTTCTCATAGGAGTATGTAACCTGTCGATAATTGCTTTAAGCTGCGCGCTCACTCCATAAAAATACACTGGTGAGGCAACAACAATCACATCAGCACATTTTAACTTATCATAAACCACCTGCATGTCGTCCTGCTGAAAACATTCATGCCCCGTCCTGTCAAAGCACGAATTGCAGCCAATGCATGGGTTGACCTTATAATCCGCCACCGAAACGACTTCTACATTATTATTCTTTTCCGCACCTTTAACAAATGCATCAACCAACAGGTCAGTATTGCCACCCTTACGCGAACTGCCTGACAAAACAATAATATTGCTCATGAAAATCCTCCTTATGTAAATTCTTATACAGTAATTACATAATGTTCCTTCAATTCATTTAACATATTGTACTCAATACAACCTTCATTCTGTAATCGTCCAACAACAATTCCCGGAGCAATTCTATTCTCTTTTGCAAATCTTTTTACACTTGCAACCGAAAAATTCTGTCTTTCTTTAAACATTTTAAATGCCTCTAATGGAATCAATTCATCTCTTGACCATACATCTGCATCCTGTTCATCCTGTTCCGTTGTTCCACCATTTTTCCCCACATGCCCAAGAATGATGTGTCCAAGTTCATGGAACAGACTAAACCAGAATTTATCTGCATCCTTGCCTCTTGCTGTTAATCCAACAACAATCTTATTCCCATCTATAAATGTAGCGCCTTGTAAAAATGAACCTTTCAAATGTGGTAAAAATACCAATGCAACTCCATTTTCTGCAAGCAATGATTTAAGCTCAAAGCAAAAATCTTTTGGTTTTTTTAAAGTCATCTTTCTTATATCTGGCATAACACTTATAAGACCCTTAATATTCATTGGTTTCGTTTCTATGCCACGTGCCTGAATTTTAGCTTCCTGTGTCCATGCTAGCAAAGCCAAATCACTCTTATCTGTAACTGCAAGTCTTCTGCATGCAATTCTTGTAATCTGTGTATTCTCTAACAATGATAAACTAACCACTTCAAAATACTTTCTAAGATTAATAACTTTTTCCTTAGAATTCCTTGTTTGTGGTATCCAGCCTAACTTAGCCATCTCACTATATGGAAATTGTCTAGCCAAATTCTCATCCGCATCCATAGCCTTTTCCGCTGCAATCTTTATAAGTTTTTCTCTATATATTGCCTCCAAATTATTCCAAAACCTTGCTGGCACGCCAAGCACTATTTCCAATCTAACAGCCACCTCAGGTGTCAACTGAACCTCTCCATTAATGAGTTTGCTGACATGTTTCTCTGACATATCAATTCTTACAGCAAACTCCTTTTGACTCATCCCCCTGTCGTTAAGCTGTTCTTTTATTGTTGCTCCTGGTGGCGTTGCAATTATACTGCGACTTCTCACCATTTTGCTACCTCCTATTCATATTCCAACTAATGATAATCCACTATTTCCATAATATGTGCAATCTGAACCACATCACCATGTTTCTCAAACACCAATCTGTATGGATGAACTAAATCAACTGCATACTGCCCTTTCCTATTATTTGATAGTTGATGACATCTACCAATATGACACTGAATCATCTCTTCTACTGTATCCGCAGCTCTAATCTGATCCAGACGCATATGTATTTTCTCAGACATCTCATTTCCATAGGTTCTATCGGCAGCTTTAGCATCCATACAAATATTCTTAATTTTCTTGTCTTTGTATGTAATATCCAATGAACCACCTTTTAATACAAATTTACCTTTGTGGTAAATTTATATTAACATCCGTCAACTCTCATGTCAACCAATAATTTACCTTATAGGTAAATTATTGGTAAAATAAAAGCCCTGATTGATGAATCTATAAATATTCTATAATCTATAGATTCATCAATCAAGGCATAACTATTGTATACGAAAATCTAAATTATCTAAACATAATTTTTCACTTCATTTTTCAACAAATTATTAAATCCAGCGTTTACTGTTGGTCTGAGCATAATAACCTGATTAACCTCCACAATATCAACACCCTCATTCAATATTTCTACAGAAAATATATAATCTAATGGCTGCTTATGGACATTTGCCTCACCCTCATTCATTGCAAGTCTTTCAAATGCGTCCTGTCTTTCCTGTTCGTTAGCATCACCATTCAATGCTATTGTCCTAAAATATTTCCCTGTATCCGGATTAACTATATTGTTAAACTTATGTGATAATTCCTGTGTCTCTTTAATGCTGCTGCAGAATATAAGTCCTTTAACCTTTTCTCCACTATATCCATAGTAATTTGCCTGCCGGATTATATGTTTCACACGTTCATCACTTGTTAACATACTAAAATCCCGATTATCTTTATCATCTCCAACTATAGACAAATCAGTAATTCCAAAGTAATGGAACGGACATAACAGATTTTCTTCCATGGCCTGCTGCAAACGTATCTCGTAAGCAATCTGATAATTAAATAACTCATAAACATTTCTACCTGCAACATTGTCATCTCTCTTATCAGGAGTTGCCGTCATTCCAAGCCAAAGCTTAGGCGAAAAATGTTTCATAATCTTCTGATATGTGTCAGCAGTTACATGATGTGCTTCATCCAACACAATACAATCAAATGAATCCTTATCATATTGAAGCAAATGTTCATCACGATTTAATGTCTGGACCGTAGCAAATACATAATCCGCATCATATTCATGATAACCCGCACCAACTAACCCCATAGAAACAGATTTTGCAAACACCTTTTCGTAAGATTTCTTAGTCTGTCTTGCAAGCTGTCCCCTATGAACTAAAAATAAGACTCTCTTAAATCCCAGTTCTCTCATTGCAAATGCGGAAGCATAAGTTTTACCTGTTCCCCCTCATGTCAAGTGTGTGATGGGAAGTTTTTGAGAAAATTTCATTTTCTCAAATGGCATCTTTACCAATAGCAATATTTAATTGTAAAGGCGAGGTGCAGGAGTCGAACCTGCGTCCTTTACCAGAAATGGTACTGCGCCCCTCCGCTGCGCTATCCTCGCTTAAAGCGGTGGCGGGTTATGACTCCCGCTTTACAATCACCTAAGTTACACCGATATGTATATAGTTATTAATATAAAATTTCCTATCTTACCTTTTCTGCCAACCTGTCTTGCAAAAAAGGCTTAATAGCGTTTAGTAGTAACGCCTTTATTTTTTTATCTTGTTTTAAGCTAATTGAGTCTTTGTCTCTTTTGTTAAACATTTTCAACATAAATTCATAATCATCTTCTCCATCATAATCATTATAATCTGTATCAAATGCGCCTTCTTCATATAGCCAACGCAATAATTTTCTCGAAAACAGTTCAGATGACAGCGACAAATATCTTCCTTCTTCAACCGCATGTAACAGTTTAAACTGACTTTCTATTAAAGAAGTGGCATCTCTTAAATCCTCTCTTCCAAATTTATTAATGCACGAACTCCCTATTGGATATAAAATTCTACCTGAATATCTGTTTCTTATGGTATAAAGATATTTAATATTCTCTTTCCCACAGACACACTCTGATGAGCAGCTTAAATCCTCTTCACAATCATCAATGTCCCATTCTACCACAGCATCTTTCCAATTATCACTTTCAGAAGAACAAATCACAGTCAGCATTAAATTCTTATAGTATGAATTTTCCAATATATTATTTCCTCCTCAGTATTTCTGAGTGTGATGTTCTATATTAAAAGAACATCACACTCTTATTTATTCTTACTCAAACATCTGTTTAACAGTTTTTTCCCATGCCTTTGCATGGACTATTCTTTTGTAGCACAAATCCCCCTTGATAATATCGTATTTCGTCAATTGTGACGCATTTTCCCACTCACCCTTAAACACGTATGTAGCATTACCCGGTTGATTAGATTCGAACACATACAGATTTTTGTTTGTGTAACCATAAACTACATAACCGTTAAAGCTATTCTCGCCAATCGCAAGGAAATCAGGCTCATATTTCGCAAATGTCTTATGATTATTTCTCAGTACTTCTTTATTTTTACCCGGAGCTTTTTCAAAATAATCATCAAGTGCCTTTTCTGCACGCTCCCATGGATATTTCCCATGTGGTAAAATCCTCCATGATACTTCCTTTATCTTGATCTTTTGTCCAATTGGATTTTCATCCTTGTCAACGATTTCGCAATACCCGAACACTTCCAAAAACATATTAATCGTATGCTTTAACAACTCTACGTCTGCTTTTGTCAGCAATTCCGAGCGCAGTTTTCCGCTATCACGAATAATTCTAGACAAAGGTGGAAAAATGTACTCTTTCGGATAACACATTCTGTTTTGAAAACACGTTCCATAATGATCTGTACCATGCCAATCAACAATATGATAATCTCTTTCTATCTCTCTATGCTCTTTTTCCATTTCTTTATGGATGAGTTCTTTTCCGTATAGATTAAACCTTGTCACAGGTCCTATTGGTTGAGGAACTACACATGTTCCATCAAGACACCCATCCATCTTCAATAAATCAATGTTATTCTCATCCGCCGGAACAGATACATATACTTCTTTGTCTTCTGCAATATTTGCAAAATACTTGTCCACAGAATTAATTCTACTCTTTTTTATAATCATCTACTATACCTCCGTTATTCAATATTATTGTTTCTTTTACCATCAGCCTTTGAACGAATATACACCGTTCCGTTTGAATTTCTCACAGTTTGATAATCACTGTAGTTCTTATTGCCATTTTCAATCTGCTTGATTGCATGTTTAAGCGTTACCGTTCTTCCACTTTCAACATTTACAAACTTTGTGTTCAAACCTGTATCTGATTGTTCTGTAGCCTTTAATAACATATTAACTTTCCTCCTTGACTTAAATCTAAAAATTATGTTTTTTCTTGATTCTGGTCATCGGATGTGGCATAATAGTTATGTTCTAAACATTCGGATCCACATCCGATACCAACGCTTTATGATTGCGCCAACAATCAAAAAGCGTTTTTTATTTCTTTCAATTTAACCACTTCCTTTCTCTTAATTTCCATACTCCTTATTGCATTAACAATATAATCACACCCAATCTTTTATAGAAGAATGTGCAATCTTCGATATTAAAATATTAAGATTACTGCCTCTTAATAGCGAAGCATTTCCCTTTCGAAGAATTTTCCATGACTGATTGTAATCATTCACCACACAAAATTCATTCTCAACAAAATATTTTACCAGGTCATCAGACTCGCTAATTTTTTCTTTAAATTCAATTGCTTTTTTTACCTTATCACCACTTTTCAAATTAGCTTCGCCATGAAGAAAATGATCCAAATTCGATGAAAAATAGTACAAACAATACTTAACTGTTTTCTTTCCTATCGTTATCTCGTCAATAGAGTTTAGATGTTCAATAATCTGTCTCTTTCTATGATTTCTCTCATCCATTGCATCTTCACTATTTCTTACTGCAATATGATCGTCAAAGTACAATGTATTTTTTTCTTTCCCTTTTACAGATAATTGATTTGCCAAAAGCAATTCTTCTTCTGTAAACAATTTTATAGATTCTCTTTGAACATACGCCCCATCCAAATCTATAATATGAACAATGTACGTGAGATCAGCCCAACCCAAGTCCGAGTTTTTATCTTGTTGTTTAAAATAATATTTATAAATGTTTTTTTCCACATTATCTGGTGTTACACCCTTTAACGTAGTTATATCACCATGATTTTTTCCTTGAAAATCCGCGTATCTAAAACGAACTTCTACATTCTCACCGCACACTTCATCAAATAAATCTTCTATCTGATTTTGTAATGCATCCTTCTCACTCTGTCCATCAACACAGAAACATACAAAGGCGTTTCTCTTTTCGTCTTTAGCCATCAATTACATTCTCCTCTCCTGCTTTCTTCAATGCTTTTATGATTTTAAATGTTTTTGTTCGTTTGTACATTTCCACATCTTGTTTACCTAATTGCACTTCTCGCAAATACATATCTCTAAGATTATTTGTTTTCCCTATGCTCTTTAATTTGTAATAACGATTATTTGGATCAGAAGTCGTAAATCTAATAAATTTTTTATTAATAACTTCTAGCGGTCGTAGATTATGAGATGTAAATATAAATTGACCTTTTCCATCACTTTCAAATATTTGCAACAACTCACCTAATAGGAATTCAAAAACCCCCGAATCAAATTCGTCAACAACAAGAGTTGTAGAACCCTGATTAAATGCAAATATATAATCTGCTAAAATTGAAACAATTTTTATTATACCATCTGATTCATATGAGAAAGGAAACCTTCTTTCCCCTCTCACAGACAATATGTTAATATATAACCCCTCGTCACCATCTTTCATCATAGTAGGCATCCCTTTCAGTTCCAACTGCAAATCGGGAATAATCTTGCCTAATACTAAGTTTATTTTTTCAAACGCCTTTTCAACATAACCATAAGCTTCTTTAGAGATGGGTTTACGCTCATTTAACAATAATGGCCTATCTAACATTGGAATATAAATTGGAATTCCCGCTCTCAACTGTACCAAACCTGATGTACGAGTACTTATAACATATAAAAAATTACTCATAAACAAATCCAGTTCTGCTAATATTTCAAAATAAATTGACTTTATCATCTTCGTTTCCAGCATCTTTGCCACCTCCTCAGAAAAGACAAAAGACCTAGAGTCCTCAAAACATTTTCTCTTCAGATATGTCAATTCATCTTTTACATCTGAGTTATACTCGTCAAAATATTCTTTTTCAAACACTTGAGCACAAAACAAATTCTTTTTTGTATCAACAATAGAATGCATTCTACCTATTTCACCAGAATCATACATGTTTGTCCTAACTATCTCTTCACAAACACCAATTGTATACTGGTTATTCTCTTCATCTTCTTCGTCGTCCACTTCTGCCTTTTTCCTTTCCTGACGAACCAATTTGGTACTATACTCAACAGTTGAATAAATTCCATTTTCATATTGAACATCATAACCAATTACAATTTCAGCCCAATCTGACTGCACATCAATCATTGATACCCAATCCGTCCCCATTTTATAGCCGCCCATAATTCCTTTTACCATAGAAATAGATTCTACCAAAGAAGATTTTCCTGAACCATTCTGACCATATAACCCTAAAATATCAGACTTTGTATTATAAGGCACAAACTCTTTTGCACAATTAAATTCAATCGAACCATGCACTACACCCTTAAAATTCTTTAATTCTATTTTCCTAATTCTAACAAATGGTAATCTTTGTGAATGTTCTTTTGAAATATTATACATATCCTTATCCTCCAGTTTTAGTATTCTCATTATACTACCACCTCCAAATACAGTCAACCCGAATTTGCATTTTTGTATTTTTTATTTAATTTTCTATTTTTATTTAAATTATATGTGAATCTTTATTCACTTATTCATCAAAACAATTTTTATTTCCTCCTTCATTATGTTATATGCCATATTTTTTGAACTCATCATTAAACTTCCACTTTATCTCCACCCTGTCCTTTGCATACACAACAATCTCCTCCACAAAAGCATCAACCATTTCTCTGTTAAGGCCGGTCAGTTTCAACTGCCCTTCCAGCATCTCCAGACCTGCCACTTCCGGCACATCCACATCTGTCATCTTGGTGACTGCTGCCATCTGCTTTTCGATATTCTCCTGCAGGCGCTCAAGCATCTGCTCATATATCTTACGCTGTTCCAGATATGTTTCTTTATCTGTCATGCCAAGCTTGTAGCTTTCATAAGCTTCACGCAGGTCCTTTTCGATCAGTTCACGGCTATGCTCCATATCTGAAAGATGCTTCTTTGCCTGTTTTAATCGCTCTTCCTGTTTCTCCCGTTGCATATCCACAACATTTCTGGAATCTACCAGGACATCAATCATCATCTGAAGTGCTTTCTTCACAACACTTTCCATATCGGCATCCAGCACGCTGATATTGCATTTTCCATCAGTCTTATCCAGATAATGATTTGCACAATAATACTTCGATCGACCGGCATAAGTATGAGACAGGCGATGTCCACAGTTACCACAGATCATTTTCCCGGTCAGGCAATGTGTTTCATGCTTTCTTTTGACACTGGCACATGTATTTCCTTTTCGCATGGCAGCGACTTTTTCAAAATCCGCCTTGCTGATAATTGCTTCGTGACAATTTTCCACACGCTTCCATTCATTCTCTGGGAGTGCTTTTGCATGTTTATCGCCGACATTCTCACTCTTGAAACGACTGTAAACCATCGTGCCGGTATACTGCTCATTTACGAGAATTCTTCCTATCGCAACATTATTCCAGAGAGGCTTTTTCTTACGATATCTGGCAAGTTGCTTTTCACCTCCTACTTGCATGGCAATATACACTCCCGGTGTATCTATTCCATCACAGTTCAGTCCTTCTGCAATTTTATACATAGATTTTCCAGACAGAAACTCCTTGAAAATACGTTTTACTATCTGACTGGCAAACTCATCCACAACCAACTTATGCTTGTCCTCCGGACTTTTCACATAGCCATAAGGAGCATAGGTAGCTATGTATTTACCATTGCCACGCTTTGTATCAAGTGTCAATGATACTTTGGAAGACTGTTCCTCACTGAAGAAATCATATAGAATCCCCTTAAATGCAACATCAATCTCACCGATACCACCCACATAATCTGCGCTGTCATAATTATCATTTATGGCAATAAATCGCACACCCATAAAAGGAAATATTTGTTCAATATACTTTCCCTGCTCGATATGATCTCTGGAAAATCTGGAAAAATCCTTCCATTGTCTGTCCTGGAGGATTATCGTTTTCTCCCCCTGCCATGAAACTTAGATATTCACACTCATCTTAGGAGCTTGTTTAATTCTCGTTTTAAAACAAGAATTTAAACAAGCTATATCCATCATCGTCTTTAAATAAGTTCGTACAACTCATTTCCCATGTATTTTGAATTATAAACTTCACTCATAACTTTCATTTAGCTTTTCTGTGTCATTTAATTGGATTTCCCCAAATTCATATATACGCTTCTTATTAGGGTTACAACCTGTAACCGTATATCCACAAAGCCTCATCAACTACCCATCAACTAAAATCTATCCAACAATAAAATTATATTTCCCATA
>OIZO01000044.1_pt1 | contig 100650 bp, 88 predicted proteins | sample 1588551 | NCBI WGS metagenome assembly OIZO01 (sample SAMN03283271) | human gut metagenome | biome: human-associated habitat; material: feces | host: Homo sapiens | place: Peru | collected 2012
AATCCCTCCGAGTTGCCTACGGCAACCCACCTCCCTTTACACAAGGGAGGCTGAACGTGCGGTTGTCCGTGAATGTGAATTTATATGTAATTTGCTGCGGACAGGGGCAAGCCCTGTACCTACGGTATGATATATTTTTTTAATCTGTGCGAAGCACCTGCTTCTTTTCACTATTCGCTCTTCACTTTTCACTCTTCTCTGCCCGTCAGGGCTCGCCACCGTCGTACCGTGTAAAATTAAATTTCTGCTTTCTTTTTCGGCAATGAAACGAGCATAACTGTTCCGTTTTCGGTGCTTTCCTCGGCTTTGACCGTGCCGCCGTGAAGTGAGGCTATTTCCCAGACCAGTGCGAGTCCCAAACCGACTCCGCCGTGCTCTCTGCTGCGTGATTTATCGACACGGAAGAACGGCTGAAAAATACTCTCCCTGTACTGCTCGGGGATGCCGAAGCCGTTGTCCTTGACTCTGATAAGAACATCATTGTCCTTTTCGCTGACGGAAATTTGAACCCTTGAATTCGGGCGATTATATCTTATTGCATTTTCGGTAAGGTTGAAAAGCATACGGTAAATGAGCGTGTCGCTGCCGATTATCGTGGCGTTTCCGTCGTGATCAAGAGCGACGTCCTTATCCTCGGCAAGCGGATCGAGGTCTGCAAAGATTTCTTCGATCATAGGCGAAAGCTCAATCTCATCATTGCATGGCACGGTGTTGAGCTCACTCATTTCAAGCAGGATTTTTGTCATCTGCGACATTCGTTCCGTCTGCTCCTGCAAAAGCGATAAAAATTCGGCTGTTTCGGGCTTCAAATCGCTGTGCTCAACGTGGAAAAGCTCGATTTGCGCCTGCATAAGAGCAAGCGGCGTGCGTAATTCATGTGCGGCGTTGCCCGTAAACTGCCGCTGTGCTGTAAAGCCCTCGTCAAGTCGGTCAATCATACTGTTAAACGACTTGCTGAACTGCTTGAATTCGGGCAAAACGTCCTCGCTGACCTTCATATCGGATAAATTGCTCGGCTGTACGTTTTCGACCTGCGAGGCAAAGCTTTTTAACGGCTTAAGTGCGTGTCCGCTGACAAAATATGCAAGTATTCCGCCGAACAGCGTGACGGCAACCGTGATATACCAATTCGTTGTGCTGAAGGACTCCTGCGCTCCGTTTACGATTATAGTCAGGTCGGGATCGGACTTTTTGCTTTCGGGGTCAAAGGAGTCGGGCTCGCCCTTTGCAATATCGGAATAGGACGATAAGCCGTTGACAATCGACTCCATATAATGCTTGCCCGAGAAGCTTATCAGACAATTCATAAGCACACAGGTTATGCACACAAGGGCAGCGGTCATCAGGGTAATTCGCCATTGTAAAGAAAGCTTTTTCATTTATTTCCCCTCCATAACATAGCCCTCGCCGATGCGGTTGCTTATCGGGTCGTAGCCGAGAGCCGTGCGCAGCTTTTTGCGAAGTGCCGAAATATGTACTCTTATTGAATTGCTGAAATTGTCAACGCTGCTGTCCCAAACGTGTTCAATCAGCTCCTCTTGACTTATAGGACGACCCTGATTGAGCATAAGATATTCAAGTATGCCCGTTTCCTTACGGGTTAAAGACAGAGCCTCGCCGTTTACGGACGCTTTTCGTGCCTTTGTGTCAAAGGAAAGCTCACGGCAGGTTAAAACAACGTCGTTTTGGGTGAAACGTCTGAGCGTGAGATTGCGTATTCTTGCGGCAAGCTCGTCCAAATGAAACGGCTTTACAAGATAATCGTTTGCGCCTGCGTCCAAGCCTGCGACCTTGTCGGCAACCTCGCAGCGAGCCGATAAAATCAGCACCTTTGTATCGAAATCGGTTTCGCGAAGCGTTTTGAGAACACTCATACCGTCCTCGCCGGGTAGATTTAGGTCTAATACAACGAGGTCGAATTTTTCAACTGCGAGCAGCTCCGTTGCGGTTTTACCGTCATAGCAGAAATCCACGCTGTAAGCAAGACGCTTCAAGCTGCGAACAATCGTGTCGCAAAGAGCCCTTTCGTCCTCGACAACCAAAATATGCATATAAACACTCCTAACGCTAATTTTTTAACATATATTATATTGTAGCATACCGAGAAAAAACAAAAAAGTATATTTTGAAAATTTACTGTGAATTCGGTTTGATATATAAAAAGGACGGTGTACGCTGTCAGAATACATATTACAGTTACATTTTTAACAATTTAGGGCAAATTTACAGCCGCCCGAATTTGCAAAAAAACACGAAAAAAGTAATTATTGTACATTTCGCCGAAAAACCGTTTAAAACTTCACAATCTTTTTCTCAAAAATAGCCTAAAAACATTCACTGAATGTCAAATTGGCATATATGCTTTGGTAAAATATATATAATTTTAAGGTGGATAACTGTCTTAATCTATTGTTTGGTTCATAAAGCGTACACAATCCGTGAATAAATACAGAAAAAGGGAACGGAGGAACTGAAATTGTCCGATTTAAGGTTTATTCAGTCGTCATTTACGGGCGACGGAGTGTTTCGGGATAAGAAGGCTGATTTCGAAACAACCTATATTCTTAAAAAGCAGATGAAAAGCCTTTATCCTGCCGGCGGTTATACCGTTGTCGGTCAGGTCGGAAAGGGCGACGAGGAAATCGGCGTGCTTGTTTCTAACGAGCAGGAGGAAAAGGTTTATAAGCCGAGCAAACCTGCGTTTTCCTGCGTTAAGGGCTATATTGAGGTCGGCGACGGCAAATATTTAGCCGTTGTCAAGAGCGCACTTCTTATGTGGCTTTTGTATTTGCTGATTGCGGCGGCTGTGATTGTCGGCTTGGCACTTCTCATTAAGAATTTTGTTCCGTCGAAGGACGATGAGCAGACAACCACAAATCCGATCGGCGTAATCGACCCGAACGCAGTTTTGGGCAACGGAGAAATCTCGGTACCCGTAAAGACGGACACAAAGGGTGCGCAGATTAAAATAAACGGCATCCCCGAAATGAAATTGAAAGCAGGCACAAAGGAACAGAACTTCGTTTTCTCAAACCCTGAGGAAAACCCCTGCTACTTCGTTATTGAAATTGAGCTTGCGGACACGGGCGAGATTATCTACACCTCGAACCTGCTGCCGCCGGGATATTCAATTTCGGCTTTCACAATGAATAAGGCTCTTGAGGCTGGAACCTATAACGCAATAGTGCATGTTAAGACCTTTAGCTTCGACAGCGAGCAGAGAAAGCTTAACAATATGGATATTAAAACGACGATAATCGCTTCTTAATAAATTTACTATACTATTATATATTGTTTTTGGAAAGGAGTTGCAGTTAATGCAAAGGGATAAGAAAATTAAGCTCGGAAAAAGCATAACTGCTTTGCTGTTGAGTATCGTGCTGTTGGTAACCTCAGTACCGTTTACTTTGGCGGCAGGTCCGGGTACATACGACCCGATACCGACCTTTAACGACGATGATGCACGTGAGGTGTCGGCGTCAATCAATGCTGATGGGGGAATTTCGGTCAGCTTCCCCGAGGCTACTGTCAGCGTGCTTAAAAAGGCAAAAACTATTTCAGGCTATATGTTAGAGCTTGTTGACCTCGGTACATACACAAGCCTGCATACGGATACGGTTATATTGCGTAAAATAGTTAAGCCGACAGGAACGGCACCGTATTCGGCTGAAATCACAAAGGCAGAAATCGAACAGAAATTGAGCACGGGACTTTTAGAGGATCACCGCTACAATGTGTCTGTTGTGGCATTTGACAGCGAGGGCTGGTTCTCTGAGCCTGTAAACTCTTATGTTTCCGACGTTCCGACTTTCATATATGATGAAAGTGATTATGCGCCCGTTACACCGAACGCATACGCTGCTCGTGAAATTCTTACATTTGAAAGCAAGTCGGACGATGACAACCACGGTACATATTCCTCCTCCGGAACAACAGAGAGAACGCAGGACGATAATAACACCCGTGGTAAATCCGCTTCGTTCGACTTTATGCAGGAGGGTAATCATCTTACCTACGGCGGCAGCACAAATGACGTCGGTGCAAAGAAATATACCTATGACGCAAGCGGCAACCTGACTGATTACAGCAGAACAAAAGGCTATTCGATGCGTATTGAGTCTGCTCCCACGGAGGCTGTTCCGCAGGTATTCGACGTTGCTTGGAGCCGTCAGACATGGGATCCGGCAGGTGCTTCCGAGGTTTGGTTCTATGTTGACTTCTCACAGGTCAGCGTAACGGGACTTTCATTCCGTTTGCGTTCAAACGATAAGTGGTTTGCTCAGGACTACGATAACAGCTACTCAGACAGCAAAAACGCTTTCAACAGATACGGCGATATAATTTACTCGACTGTCGGTGCGGCTATCGCCGCTTCAAAGCCCGGATACACGGGCGAAGCTCCCTACTTGTACCTTCAGCAGGCCGACGGCGGCTGGAAAAAGGTATTGCTCAGTGCAGACGGTACGATTGACCTCGACCATTTCTGCGGATATGTAAGCGTACCGCTTAAATTTATGTGCTCCGAGACAGATTCGGTTGTTACTGATTCCAATACGGAGTTCGGTGTGAACACACCGCAAATAGACGGAAAATATATTTATGACCAGTGGTCTTCGAGTAATACAACCTCAAGAGCAAATAAATATTATAACGATATAATTAAGCTTGCAAATCCGGTAGTGGTTGACCCTGCGGGAACATCTATTTCGGATGCGCTTCTTGTAAGACACTATTCCTTTACGGTTAACAGACCTTTTACAAGCGGTCGTTACTATGTCGACGGCGGTATGATGCTCGCACCTTGTATGGACGCTTCGGAGGGAAATAAACCTGCGGCAGAGCTTCCCAAAAAAGCGTACATTGATGCCGACGGAAACGTTGTAAACCGTGAAAACGGCTATAAGGCTATCGAGGATATTATGTCCGCAGGCTTTAAGTTTACGGGCTGTACGGCAGATGCGGCTAATCCGAGCCTTGAAACAAGCCAGAACAGCATAGGCAAAAAGATTTTCCTCGATAACGTATTGTTCTACCGTACAGACGGTCAGCAGTACAGCGAAAACACACTTAACGGAGCAGTAAATACCGGCTCCCCTGCTAAGAATTATTACGATCAGGAAACTGAAATTCCGCGCGCTATATTCAATGCTTGCCAAAAGTATATTGACGACCCCGACTGGAGCGACTACCGTGCGGTTAAATACATTGACTCTCTTATCGCAGGCTACAAGAAATCAATCAAGGACTACAATAAGACGGTAACCGAAAAGATTGACGCTTCTTTCCTTGAGGATGCTAACCTTGACGCTAAGGCAACGGCTCTCGGTATGGCCTCCGTTTGGGAGAAATATAAAACGGCAAAGGCTGAATGCGAAGCGGCAGGAACGTTTGGTTCTGAAAACTCGGGTGCTAACGATATTATTTGGAAGCTTGCAAGAGACCTTGACAAAATACCGAATATTACCGATTCGATAGCCGTAACGGACGAGGTAAAGGCGGAGATTACAAGAATTTACAAAGTATATTCAAAGCTCAACCTCGGTCAGCTTGATTTGCTCGGCGATGTAGCGGAGCAGAAGCTTCTTGACTACTTCAACTACTTCCAGAACGTTCTTCAGGCAAACAGCGTAGTTGTAGGACAGAAGCTTACCGATAACCCGTTTGTACCGTTCAACACATTTGAAAATCTTGAGGCAGGCACAAATGCTTGGAGATTTGAAAATGCAAGTAACGCAGGTACCTTGAACGAGGACTATAACTACAAAAAGGGCTTCATAACATGGACGGGTTCGTTCAAGTCTATCAGCGGACACAGCAGCCACGGTCAGGAGTCCACCTATTGGGGCGACAATGAGACAGACCAGCTCAAGAATCCTATTTCAATGAGTGAAATAAAGCAGTACGGCGGCGAGGCTTATATCTCCTCAAATGGCGGTGCACAGGGAACTAAGGGTGCAACTCTTACAATTAAGAATAACCTTTATGATGCAAACAGCGGTTATTTCAACAATGTAAGCTTCACGAAGGACTGTCAGGACTTCTCAAAATATGCTGACTTGGTAAAGAACAACATGGGAACCTCCGATGTTAAGCTCGGAGACCTTTCAAAGAAATTTACCGACGCCCCGGGAGCTATTCCGCTTTCACTTGTTTTCTATGCGGACTTCTCACAGCTTAAAAATTATAGCTTTACCGTTACAATAGGTGCAGGCTATGACGGCTCACCGAACAACTTCGGCGTAGACCTCGGCAGCAGTTACAGTGACAGCTATCTCTATCTTTTAAGCCCGACAACTGGTGAATGGGTCAAGGCGACGAACGAGACTTCGCCGAGAATGTATAACTTTACTTCGGATTACAGCGCAGATACCGACGGCGACGGAGTAAAGGACTTGTCACTTCACAACTATAAGGGCTATATAATGGTTCCGCTTTTCCACTTTAAGCGTGGTCTCGGCGGCTTGATTACTTCGAACGCAAAGCTTGATGAGTCGGCAGAGGCACTCAACTCCATTTTCCGTGTTAATATCGGCGTTGCTCCCGTATCGGCGGAGGACGCAAGGGATATGGAGGGCAAATCCTTTACGATTGATAACGTCGGCTTCTCTTACGACAAGAATTTCTATTCGGATAAGGCTGCGGCAAGAGGCATCAACGATAAGAACTTCGACGAGCTGCTTCAGGTTAAGGCATTGCCGTCTGAGACATTCGAAACAAACGTTTCAAAAATCGACGTTTACGGCACAGGCTTTGCAACAGAGGTTGTAAATGCAAGAGCACTCTATAACTCACTTAGTGATTATCAGAAAACCCTTGAGACTGTTAAGAAAGCAGACGCTCTTTTGACACAATATGAGGCATGGGTTAATGACACAACTCTTAAACCCAAGCCCATACTTGATAAGGACTCTACGGGAATAGACGAAACGCTTTCAGCGATTAACGCTTTGCCGTCAGAGGTAAAAGGTACGGCAAAGGGCGATACGGTTACAGGACCCGATGTTCAGTACCCCGGCGGACAGAACAGCTTGCCGTATCCGGGCTTCGTAACGGCTGCGGACGGAAGTGTTGCAGTCAACTATGCGGCTTACGGTATAACGCAGGCACAGGTTGATGAGATAATCTCGATTTACGAGGAGTCATACAACCGCTTCAGTAATGCTAAAAAGGCATTGCTTGACGTAAAGACCTCGGCGACAGACACTTTGACGCCTGCCGAAAAGCTTCAAAATGCGTACCTTGCGGCTAAACGCTGTAAGCTCCTTGAGGAGTATCTCGCAGAGATTAAGGCGTTCCAGACAGAGGTTCAGGGAATGTACACCAAATATGACGTCAACGGAACGGTAATCAATTTGCTGACACTTGACGGCGACGGTGTTACAAAGCTTGAAAACGCTCAGAACAGCTATCAGGCACTTCCGTATTACGCAAAGCTTCTTGTGCAGGATTCAACCGCAATGCCTGCTATTTACACGCAGTTCGCAAACGCTTCAAAAGCGGTTTCGAAGGTTTTGAGAAACGGTAAGACATATACGGATGTTATCGGTGCGACAGGAGCGATTGACGGCGGCGCAGTTAAGCTTTCAAAGGAATACACGGCGTTATTCAATCAGACAAAGGGCAAGCTTGACGCTAAAGAGCTGTTCACAGCCTCCGAGCTTGAAAAAATCAAGGACACCGTTGACGAGTATAACAGCTTTATAGGCGCTTACGCTAAAATCAAGCAGCTCTATGACGGCGAAACGGTAGGCTCTACCGCAAATCCCGAAGCTGCTTACGGTATCGAGGATATTTTGAGATTGTTCCCGAGATATACCGCCGATACAACAGATAAAACGATATATCTTTCAAAGGATAAGCTGAGTGAGACGGATACATATTCGGTAACCTACTCAGAACAGCTTCCCTCGGCAACACCTGTTAATACACAAATCAAATTAACTTCTACAAACGGACAGCTGCAGAACGCTCTCGGCGAGAATGCGGCGTATGACGTTAAAGTTACCGTAAACGGCAGCACAAAGACATACAGTGCGGCTGATTTGGCGGCAGGAGTTAAATTGAGCGATGTTGCCAATAATACTCTTACCCCGGGTGCTCCCTTAACTGTAAATGTTGAGGTTTCCGTACCTGTCGAGCTTGCGGTTGCAAACGCAATTTCCGATAAGCTTGTATTCACCTACACGGATGATGCGGGAACGGTGCTCAAGGACAGCACGGGCAAGGAGCTTAAAAAGACGCTTGAGGTTATCTACACACCCAACGACGCATATACGGTTACAATTCCTGCGGAATTTAACGTAGCGTGGGACGATTCGACAGACCAAAGCGTAGATTGTAAGGTTTCGACCTCGCTTAAAGCAGGTGCAAAACTGAATGTTGCGGTAACCTGTAACGGCACCCCCGATTCGGCAGGAGCTTACACAGGCGCAGGTCAGCTGACCTCTTCAAATCCGTCGTTCAACCTTACTTACAACTACAAGGGATTTGACCCGAGCGACTTTACAGGTATCAACACCGACGTAGGACTCAACACCACACCGTATCTTACAGTAAGCGGTTGGGATGCTGTTCCGGTCGGCGAATATAAAACAACATTAACTTATACGGTTACTTACACTGACGCAACACCGTAATAAAGAAGGGAGTAAATAAAGATGAAAAAATTTTTATCGGTTGTTTTCGCATTGATTTTGGTTAGCGTGTGCGTTTTGCCTGCCTTTGCGGCTTCAATGACTATTTCAACCGGCAGCGGCGTAACTGATGAATATCAGCTTGCATTCCCTGCAGACACAGACATTCCGTGGGAGTCGTCATCGCACGCTCTCGGCTCGGTTACGGCAACGGTTATGCGTTTGTCGCCAGGCAAGACGGTTAAGGTTTCGGTAGCTTCAGCTAACGATTACAACCTTGTAAGTACAACTTCCGCTTCGAGCAAAATTGCTTATACTCTCACAGGCGCAGACGCAATCGCATTCTTTGCAGGCGACTACGGCAAGAGCTTTCCGCTTTCAGTTTCAATAGCGGACGCACAATGGGAACAAGCTGCATCAGGCGAGCATACAGATGTTCTTACCTTTACAGCTGAATTAACTAACGCTTAATTTTGAAAGGAGAAATCGACATGAAAAAAGTATTGTCAGTAGTTCTCGCAGTAATGATGCTCGCTCTTATCGCAGTTCCGAGTTTTGCTGCAACAGTAACTACCGCAGGTGCGACAGATGTTATCGTTAAGACCTCAACAACTAAAGAGGACGGCACAAGCGGAGAAAACTATTCAATTGAAATTCCTGCAGATACAGTAATTCCGTGGGGCACAGAGGCAACAGATGTCAGCTACACAGTTGAAGCACACCTTGCAAGAAACAAGGGCGTTAAGGTTGTTGTAGCAGGCACAGGCGCAATGAAAACAACAGACGGCGCATATTCACTTGCATATGCCCTTGAAGGCGCTGATGCTTTCCTTGCAACCTCGCCCGTTGTTTACGACGAAGCAACAGATTCAGGCGTTAAGCAGGATCTTAAAGTTAAAATCGACAGCGTAAACTGGAAAAAGGCAGTAGTTGAGGAGTATTCAGACACACTCACATACACCGTTTCAGTTGAGGCTATATAACAGGCGAAGGGAGATAAACCGAAATGAAAAAGATTGTTTCTATCATTATCGCAGCTCTTATGCTCGCAAGCATTTGCGTTCCCTCATTCGCAGCCGACATCACAACTAACGGCGGCACAGGCGATGCAATCGTTAAGACAAAGACTGTTGACGAAGCGGGCGAAAATGCTGAAAAGTTCATCGTTTCAATCCCTGCAACAACTGAAATTCCGTGGGGCAAAGATTCTCAGGCTTTGACTTACAGCGTTGAGTCACATCTTGGCTATGGCAAGAAGCTCACAGTTAACGTTTCAGGACACGGCGTTATGACCTACACAGTAGGCGCTGATTCAATGACACTCGATTACACATTGGGCGGAGCAACTGCTTTCACAGCAGCAGATCCCGTTGTTTATCCGGCAGCTGAGCAGACAATCAACGTTAATGTTGCTGACAGAGCTTGGAAATCGGCAGTTGTAGGCGAATATCAGGACACACTTACATTCACAGTTGCAATAGCTTAAATTTAATGAGAGGTGCTTAAAATGAAAAAAATTCTTTCAATTGCAGTAGCAGTTTTGATGATAGCTGCTATTTGTGTACCTTGCTTTGCGGCAACAATCGATAAGACAACACCCGACGGTAAGGGCACAGCACAGGTTAAAACAGATATTTCAGCTGTTTCGGACAACGGCACTTTCGTAGTAACAATTCCTGCGGAGATGCCTATTCCGTGGAACACAGCAAACACAGACAGCTCAAAGGATTTCACATATTCTGTTGAAAGCCAGCTTAAAACAGGTAAGCGTATTCAGGTTGACGTAGCACAGAACAACGCTAATATGACATCGGCAAGCGGCGCAACACTCGCATACACAATCACAGGCGACATTACAGCTGTTAAGACAACAGCTTCCGTTGTTGCAGCAGGCACATTCGTTAAGACTGTAACCGTTAATGTTGCAGGCGCAGCTTGGGCTAACGCAGCTATCGACGAGTACAGTGATACACTTACCTTCACAGCACAGATTGTTGCAGCTTAATTTATAAGGAGAGTTTACAATGAAAAAAGTAATTTCTATAATTCTTGCAGTTATGATGCTCGCAAGCATTTGCGTTCCTGTATTTGCAGCCGACATCACTATCAATAAGGACACACCTGCTCCGCAGACAGCAGCACCCGACGTTAAGACAAAGCTTACAAAGACTGACGGTTCTGACGCATACACATACACAGTAACTATCCCTGCTTCTGTTGAGGTTGCTTGGGGCGACACAACTGCACAGGATGCTAAATACACAGTTACATCACAGCTTAAGCTCGGCGACACACTTAAAGTTAAGGCTGAAGCTAACGATGGCGGTAAGATGACAAATGCAGGTACTGCTTCTACTCTTACATTCACAGTTGCTAACGGCGAAGAGGTTGTTTATAACGAAGTAAACAACGCTGTTAATTCAGCTACTACCGTTACAATCGCAGACTTCTCCGGAGTACCGATTGCAGAGTATGCCGGCACAATGACTTATACAGTAACATACACAGCAGCTTAATTGTAATTTGGTATTATAAGGAGGTGGTTTCATGAAAAAGGCTTGCAGCGTGATAATGTGTCTTATTTTAGTTTTGACCATGCAGTTTGCAGTATTTGCCGAAAACATGAACCTTAGCACAATAGTACCGGATTCGCATGAAATTACCGTAACCTTTAACGAGGGAGGCTATGTTCTCCACTCGGGACGGAGAATGACCAGCGGAGACAAGATAATCGTCAACCGTTTTGACGGAGTAACGCTTGATATTATTGCTAAACCCGACGCACACCTTGAATCTGTTTTTGTAAACGGCGAGGATGTAACTGCACAGGTTGTGAACGGACAGCTCAAGCTTGAAAATGTTGTAACGGACGTTGACATTAACTTTGTTTTCATTGATTGTAACGACCCGTCTGTTACCGATGACCCATGCGTAAGAATGAGTCTTAGAGGTAAGGTCTATAAAGGCGAGGATGTAATGCCCTCGGCAAAGCTCGAATTTGACTTCGGCGAATTTGAAGCGAAAGCCGACAAAAAGGGCGCATACAAGCTTGATGAAATAAAGGACGGCAGACATACCGTTTCAATTTATGACAAGGACGAGAACCTTGCGGGCGAGCAAGCTTTTGTTATCAGCGTAAGCGATACGGCTACCGAAGTTTCGGTTGTTACGCTTGACGACGGAACAAGAATTGTTACCGTGCCGAAGGACACTTCGGAGCTTTGGCTCAATTTTGTTGTAAATGCAGACGGAAGCGTTGATATTATCCCGTCGGGACCCGATGGCGAAGAGCCTACTCCCACGCCCACGCCCGATCCCACACCGACACCCGAACCCGATAAGGATAAGGGCGATATTATCAAGGACCATCCGATTATCTCGAAAACAGGTGCTCTTATAAAGGAAAACCTTGTGGCAACCTTTGTTCTTGCACTTGACGGCTTGTTCATTTTGTTCTTTATCCTTTGGCGTAAAAAGCGCAAGGACGAAGAAGATGAAGGTGCAAAAGTTAACTAAAACTAAAGCATATTAAAACCCCTGACCTCGTGTCAGGGGTTTATTATTGAAAAAATATTGCTTGAAAAAATTTTGTGTGATAGAATGGTTGTAGAAATAATTTAGGAGTTTTGATATGGAAAAAGGTAAAATTCTCAATTCAAATCAGCTCAAATTGATAGCGATACTCGCAATGACGGTTGACCATATAGCTTGGGCAGCTTTTTCGGGCTATCCGACGGAAATTTTACCGCTTGTAATGCATATAATCGGCAGACTTACCTGCCCGATAATGTGCTATTTTGTCGCAGAGGGCTATCACTACACCAAAAACATAAATAAATACACGGCAAGGCTTTTTGCGTTTTCGATTATCTCGCATTTTGCTTATATTTTCGCATCGGAGGGGTATATCAACGTAAAATCGTTTATCCCGTTTTATTATGGCGGTTTCCTAAATCAAACAAGCGTTATGTGGTCGCTTGCGTGGGGACTTGTAATGCTCCGTGTGGCGGATTCAAAGAGAATAAAAACGCCCGTTAAGGTTCTTGCGATTATTTTAATTTGCGTTGTAACCTTGCCGAGCGATTGGAGCTGTATTGCCGCACTTTGCATTATGGCAATTGGCACGAACAGAGGAAATTTCAAAAAGCAAATGACTTGGATGATGTTCTATGTGTGCCTTTATGTTGTGGTGTATTTCTTCGCAATAGATGCGGTGTACGGCATTTTACAGCTCGGCGTTGCGCTTTCGATTCCCGTGCTTTCAATGTACAACGGCAAGAGGGGAAGCAACCCTAAAATCAACAAGCTTATGAAATGGTTTTTCTATATCTATTATCCGCTGCATTTGGGAATAATAGGACTTTTGAAGTACTATTTTTAACAGAATGTAAACTTTGCGTATTGACATTGTTAAAATGTTGACATTTACACTTTTTTGGTTTTATAATAAAAGTGTTGAGAGGATTTCTCACGATATATAGAAACATATAAAATAAGTGTAAAGGAGTCAAAATTATGGCTAACAGATTTGTACTTAATGAAACAAGCTATCACGGCAAGGGCGCAATCAACGAGATTGCAACCGAGGTTAAGGGCAGAGGCTTCAAAAAATGCTTTGTTTGCTCAGACCCCGACCTTTTGAAGTTCGGCGTTACCAAAAAAGTTACCGATGTTTTGGAAAATGCGTCGATTGACTACGAAATATACTCACAGATTAAGCCCAACCCCACGGTTGAGAATGTTCAGACGGGTGTTGCGGCATTCAAGGCTTCGGGTGCTGACTGCATTATCGCAATCGGCGGCGGCTCGTCAATGGACACGGCAAAGGCTATCGGTATTATAATTGAAAATCCCGAATTTGAAGACGTTGTATCGCTTGAAGGCGTTGCACCGACAAAGAATAAGTGCGTGCCGATTATCGCCGTTCCGACAACAGCAGGCACAGCGGCTGAGGTTACAATCAACTATGTAATCACAGACGTTGCAAAGAACAGAAAAATGGTTTGCGTTGACCCGAAGGATATTCCCGTTGTCGCAGTTGTTGATCCCGATATGATGTCCTCAATGCCTAAGGGACTTACCGCAGCAACAGGTATGGACGCTTTGACTCACGCTATTGAGGGTTATATCACAAAGGCTGCTTGGGAGCTTTCGGATATGTTCCACCTCAAGGCTATTGAAATCATTTCAAGATCGCTTCGTGGCGCAGTTGAAAACACCGCAGAGGGCAGAGAGGGTATGGCTCTCGGTCAATACGTTGCAGGTATGGGCTTCTCAAATGTCGGCTTGGGAATTGTTCACTCAATGGCTCATCCGCTCGGCGCAGTTTATGATACACCTCACGGCGTTGCAAACGCTATAATTCTCCCGACCGTTATGGAATACAATGCTCCCGCAACAGGCGAAAAGTACAGAGATATAGCAAAGGCAATGGGCGTTGAGGGCGTTGACGCAATGTCGCTTGACGAGGCTCGCAAGGCTGCCGTTGACGCAGTTAAACAGCTTTCAAAGGATGTTGGAATTCCTGCTGACCTCAAGGATATTGTTAAGCCCGAGGATGTTGACTTCCTTGCTCAATCGGCTTATGATGACGCTTGCCGTCCGGGCAACCCGAGAGACACAAGCGTTGAAGAAATCAAACAGCTTTACCTTTCACTTATGTAATTTATTAAAATAAAGCAAAGCACCGAACATGAAGCATTTGCCTCTGTGTTCGGTGCTTTTTGTATATCGTTACCCCAAATTATGCTTGTCGGTAATTGATACTGTCGGCTTTGAATAACCGCCGATATTGAAAACAATAATTTCATTTTCGTCCTTTAAGAGCGTGCCCGGTATGTAGAGCGATTTTTGAGGTCCAACTTTCCAAAATCTACCGAGATTGAAGCCGTTTATGTAAACACAGCCTCTGTTGAAGCCGTCAAGATGAACAAAGCAATCTGCTTTTGAATCGGTCTTGAAGCTGCCCTTTAAGAATACAGGCTCATCCTTTTTAACGCTTGACGAATACTTGAGCTTGTCGAGATTGTCAAGCGGAAGAGTCCATACATCATAGTTCATAAGACGCTGAATACCGAGATAAATATCGGAAATACCCTTGCGGTCAAGCATATTTTCGCCGTAGTTTACTCTGCCCATTGTATCGACAAGAACGCCGATTTTCCTCTCACCCGAAAGAGCAGGCATAAGGAACGGAGAGCTTTCGCCTTTCTTTTTCTTGAAGATGACGTCCTTTAATGTGGTCTTGCCCTCAACGGTGTAAAGAGTGCGGTCAATGCTTGTCTTTTTCTCCCCGTCAAAGTAAACCTCTGCGAAGTCGTGGACGTTCTTAACGTACATAGGCGAAGCGTTGTACTTGCCCTTTAAGGTTGTTTCGTAGTAGATAAGACCGAAGTTCTGACCGAAATATTCCATTCCCTCGGGAACGGGAACATGGTGCTTTTCGCCGATATTGTCGAGGTTTTCAAACAACGAAGCGGCTTCGGTAAGCTCCACCTTGCCTATTGACTGAAGCTTCGGACTTTCGGGAAGCTCGGGCGGTTCAATGCCCTGCTTTTCGCACAAAAGCTTTCTTACAGCGTGATAAGCAGGCGTGTAGTCGCCCCATTCGGTAAGCATTGCACAGTAGTCATAGCTTGTAACCGTCGGCTCGTAGCCGTGCCCCTGATTGTGGTTAGCTCCTGCGGTAAAACCGAAGTTTGTGCCGCCGTGGAACATATACATATTAAAGCTTGCGCCGTTATCTATAAATCCCTTAATTTCATTTACGATTTCAAGTGAATTTCTTGTGTGGTGCTTGTCTCTCCAATGGTCAAACCAGCCGCACCAGAATTCGCCGCACATATTCGGGCCGTCATTTTCAAAGCCCTTGAGAACATTGAAGGCTGTTCTTGAACGTGAGCCGAAGTTCAAAACCTTGTAAATGTTGGGCAAAGAGCCGCCCGAAATCATATTATTTGTGTTTCCGTCAGAAGTGAAGAGTAAGCAGTCAACTCCGCAGTCCCTTGTGAGCTTTTCGACATAGCGGAGATAGTCCTTATCGTTGCCGTATGAGCCGTATTCGTTCTCAACCTGCATTGCGATTATATTGCCGCCGTGCGATTCAAGATGGGGAACAAGTCTCGCCAAAAGCTCCTTGTAGAAACGCTCAACGCATTTGAGATAATCGGGATACATACAGCGGATTTGCATATTTTTATCCTTGAGAAGCCAAGCAGGCAAGCCGCCGAAGTCCCATTCCGCACAGATATACGGACCCGGACGGACAATGGCATAAAGACCTACCTTTTGCGCAATTTCAAGATATTTTTCAATGTCGAGAATCCCCGAAAAATCAAATTCGCCGGGCTTTTTCTCGTGCAAATTCCAACAAACATAGGTTTCAACCGTGTTGAAGCCTACCGCCTTGAGCTTTGTCAGGCGATCCTCCCAATACTCGGGAACGGTACGGAAATAGTGCATAGCACCCGAATATATGTCAAAGGGCTTTGAGTCCATATAGAATTTCTTGTTCTTTATTTCAAGCATATTTTAATCCTCGTTTATAGCTTTTTGAGTAACTTCCTGCATCTGCTCATATTTCTTTTCAATATCAGCAACAAGCTTAAATTGATCTCTGCAACGGACAAGGTTGTGCTCGGGATATTCCGTTTTGAAATAAACGTCTCCGTCGAGATAGTCCGTTAAAAATCTCATACCGCATTCAAGCGTCATAAGCTTTGCCGAGAACGGGAGATAGAACATTTCCTTTTCGGTAAGGCTCTTTTTAGCGGTTGAGAGATAGCCCCTCGTGTAAGCCTCATAAAGCTCAAGGCTCAGCGATACCTTTGAAAGGTCCTTTTCGTCCTCGCTTGCGGTGTTTGCACCGAAGCGGATACTGTCGCCGAAGTCATAGAGCGAAAGGCCGGGCATTACGGTATCAAGGTCGATTATGCAAATACCCTCGCTTGTTTCGCTGTCGAACAAAATATTGTTGAGCTTTGTGTCGTTATGCGTAACACGAAGCGGAAGCTCATTTTTCTCAAGCTCTGCAAGAAGCACCTTTGTATCTGCCTCCCTGTCGAGAACAAATTGAATTTCATCCTTAACGCTTGAAGCTCTGCCCGAAGCGTCTCTTTCAACAGCCTTCAGGAAATCGTTAAATCTTGAATATGTGTTATGGAACTTCGGGATAGTCTCAAAAAGCTTGTCAATCGGATAGTCCGAGAGAAGCTTTTGAAAATTGCCGAAGGACTTGCCTGCGTTGTAGAAAACCTCGGCAGAGTCAATAATATTGCAGGTGTATGCGTTGTCAATGTAGTCGTAGCATCTCCAGCAATCGCCGTTCGAATCAACGACATAGTATTTTCCGTCCTTCGCAGGCAGGAAATTAAGCGTGCGGCGCTCATAGTCGCCGAGCTTATTCTTTATGTGTGAGGTAACGCCGACGATATTTGACATAAGCTTGTCGGGGTCCTTAAATACATAAGTGTTGATTTTTTGAAGAGTGTACTTTTTAGAACAGCCGTCGCTGTCGTTAAATTCAATAACATAAGTAGAGTTTATATGACCGTCGTTTTTGACCTTGTAGCCGACATAGCTGCCGTCAAGGTTAAACGAATCGGCAATAAACCCTATATCAAAAGGAGTTTCCATATATTTACCTTCCCCAATAAATAGTATTATTACAATTATATTACCTTTTCTATAATAAGTCAACAAAGTTTGTGCATAGTGTCAAGAGTATTCCCCTTAAATAAATTTTATTAACAAAATAGCTCTTTACACAACGGAATATTTACTGTAAAATATATGTGTAAATTTATGCAATCCGCACGGCGAAAATCCGTGGCGGAGGTACGGAGGAATTTGAATGGAACCGGTTTATAAGAGAATACTGTTGAAGCTAAGCGGAGAGGTGCTTGCAGGAGAGCAGGGACACGGCTTTGACTTTGACGTTATAAGCTCCGTTTGCGATTGGGTCAAGAAGTGCGCCGATACAGGCGTGCAGATAGGACTTGTTGTCGGCGGCGGAAATTTCTGGAGAGGTCGTTCAAGCGGAAGCATGGACAGAACAAGAGCAGACCATATCGGTATGCTTGCAACTGTAATGAACTCGCTTGCACTTGCGGACACACTTGAGCAAAAGGGTGTGCCGACAAGGGTTATGACCGCTATCGATATGCGTCGTATCGCAGAGCCGTTTGTAAGAGATGAGGCTGTCAGACACCTTGAGGACGGCAAGGTTGTTATCTTTGGCTGCGGAACGGGCAGTCCGTTCTTCTCAACCGATACAACAGCGGCTTTGAGAGCAGCTGAAATCGGCGCTGATGTAATTCTTAAAGCGACAAACGTTGACGGCGTTTATGACAAGGACCCCAACAAGTATTCGGACGCTGTGAAGTATGATACGCTTTCACATTCCGAGGTTTTGAACAAGGGACTTGCGGTTATGGACAGCACGGCGGCTTCGCTTTGCAGGGACAACAATATTCCGATTTTGGTTTTCAACCTTGAAGATCCCGAGAATATTCTCAGAGCAGTAAGCGGCGAGAACGTCGGAACTTTAGTAAAATAATAATTTCAGGAGGGCAATAATAATGCAAGAGGTATTTGATTTCGCAACAGAAAAAATGGAGAAGTCCATAAAGGCACTTCACAATGAATTTGTTACAATGAGAGTGGGCAGAGCGTCTCCCGCTGTTCTTGATAAAATTGTAGTTGATTATTACGGTGTACCCACACCTATTCAGCAGATGGCTGCCGTTTCGGTTCAGGAGGGCGTAAACCTTATCATTCAGCCGTGGGACATTTCAACACTCAAACCCATTGAAAAGGCTATTCAGACCTCGGACTTGGGAATTAACCCGACAAACGACGGCAGAGTTATCAGACTTGCTTTTCCGCCTCTTACCGAGGAAAAGAGAAAGCTTCTCTGTAAGGACGTAAGCAAGTATGCCGAGGAGTGCAAGGTTGCTATCCGTTCTATCAGAAGAGACGCTATCGAAAAGCTCAAAAAGATGAAGAAGGACAGCGTTATCACAGAGGATGACCTTCACAACGGCGAGGATAAAATTCAGAAGATTACAGACAAGTTTGTAAAGGAAGCTGACGAACTCGCTGCCAAAAAAGAAAAAGACATTATGGAAATATAATCTGCCGAAAGCCCCTCTTTTGAGGGGTGTTGTGCGATTATCGGTTTTTTATGAAAGGCGGTTAATATGGACTTGAATAATTTACCGACCTTTGAGGTGTTGCCGAAGCATATCGGGTTTATTATGGACGGCAACGGAAGATGGGCAAAGGAAAGAGGCTTGCCCCGCTACAAAGGACATATCGAGGGAGCTAAGACCTTTAGAAAAATAGGCGAGTTTGCAGGCGACCTCGGAATTAAATATCTTACCTTCTATGCGTTTTCGACGGAGAATTGGAAGCGCCCGAGGGAAGAGGTCTCTGCAATAATGGATTTGTTCAGAGAGTATCTTAAAGAGCTTGACGAACGCAAGGCGGAGAATGAGGAAAAGGGTATTCAGGTGAATTTCATCGGCGACAAGACGGGACTTCCCAAGGATATACTTGCGATGATGAAATACAGCGAGAGGATAACTAAGGATAAAACAAAGGTTTACCTCAATATTGCGGTAAATTACGGAGGACGGCAGGAAATTGTACATTCGGTGCAGGAGCTTGCAAAGCAGGTTAAAAAGGGCAAATTAAAGCCCGACGACATAACCGAGGATATGATTTCCGACAACCTTTACACGGCAGGTATGCCCGACCCCGATTTAATAATCCGTCCAAGCGGCGAGAAACGGCTTTCAAACTTCTTGCTTTGGCAGGCGGCTTATGCGGAGTTTTGGTCGTCGGATGTGCTGTGGCCTGATTTCACGGAAGAGGATTTGGTCGAGGCTCTTCGTAATTTTGAAAAAAGAAACCGCAGATTCGGCGGAATATAATTTTTGTGTGGATTGAGGGATTTTTATGCTTAAAAGAACGATAACCGGCATTGTGGCGGCGTTGTTCGCAGTAGGTGTACTCGCATTCAGAGATACGCCCGCACTTTCGATTGTTGTGGCGATTTTTACAGTTATCGCCGCAAGGGAGATAGAAAAAGTAATAGGAATCAAGAACAAGGCAATATACTATATAAGCCTTGCATTTTCGGGCCTTGTTCCGCTGTTCTATGAGTTCAGACCCGAGCTTGAGCAGAGGGGAATTGTCATTCCCGTAACGGCGGTAGTCGTTATTTATTGCGTTGTTTTGTTTATGCTTATGCTCACGGACTTTGAAAACACAAAGTTTGAGGAGGTTGCCTCGGTCATTATTTCGACAACCTTTGTACCGTGGAGCTTTTCGACACTCATTTTCTTAAACGATATGAGCGAAACATATCCCGACAAGTTCGATTTCCACTACGATTTGTTCTTTATATTGCTCGGCTTGTTTGCCGCTTGGCTTTCGGACTCGTTTGCATATTTTTCGGGAAGATTTTTCGGAAAGCACAAGCTCTGCCCGAAGATAAGCCCCAAAAAGACGGTTGAGGGTGCGATAGGCGGCATTGTCGGTGCGGTTGTAAGCAATGTTGTGCTGTTTACCGTCTTTGACAGATGCTTCTTTACAGTACATACAATCGGCTACGGTTGGGTTATTTTGGTTTCGCTCGCACTTGCCGTTATCGGAATATGCGGCGACCTTACCGCTTCGGTTATAAAGAGAAATTTCGGAGTAAAGGACTTCGGAAATCTTTTCCCCGGACACGGCGGAGTTATGGACAGATTTGATTCTGCCTTATTCGTACTTACAATGCTTTATGCATTCATTACTTTATATGGAGTCGTTTGCTGATGACTGAAAATTTATCGATTTTAGGCTCAACGGGTTCAATAGGTAAGCAAAGTCTTGATGTCTGTCGCAAATGCGGTTACGGCGTCAAGGCTTTAACTGCTTTTTCGAGTGTTGATGAAATCGAAAAGCAAGCCCGTGAATTTAAGCCCGAAAAGGTTGCGCTTGTTGACGAAAAGGCGGCAGCCGACCTTAAAATTAAGCTTGCCGATACCGATATAAAGGTGCTCGGAGGAATGGACGGCGTATGCGAATGTGCTGAAATTCAGAGCGCCGATACCGTGCTTAATTCCGTTGTCGGAATGGCAGGGTTGAAACCCACGCTTACCGCAATTTACGCAGGCAAGAAAATTGCCCTTGCGAACAAAGAAACGCTTGTGGCAGGCGGTCAGCTTGTGATGAGTGAGGCAAAAAAGCATGGGGTTGAAATTTTGCCCGTCGATTCGGAGCATTCGGCAATATTTCAGTGCTTGCAGGGTAAACCTACTAACAAGGCTTTGAAAAAAATAATACTCACAGCCTCGGGCGGACCGTTTTTCGGTAAAACCGCAGATGAGCTTCGTGATGTTACGGTCGAAAAAGCGTTGAAGCATCCGAATTGGTCAATGGGTGCAAAAATAACCATTGATTCTGCTACAATGATGAACAAGGGTCTTGAACTTATCGAAGCGGTTTGGCTGTTTTCCGTTAAGCCTGATGACGTCGATATTGTTGTCCACAGGGAAAGCATTGTTCACTCGGCGGTTGAGTATGACGACAACTCTGTAATAGCTCAATTAGGACTTCCCGATATGAGAATCCCCATTCAGTACGCCTTGACTTATCCCGAGCGTTTTGAGTCGCCTGTCGGAGAGCTTAGTCTTTCACAGATAGGCAAGCTCACGTTTTTTGAGCCTGATTATGAAACTTTCCGTTGCATAAATCTTTGCAGAAAGGCAATAAATATGGGCGGACTTTATCCGGCGGCGGTAAACTCTGCGAATGAGCAGGCAAATCTTATGTTCCGTCAGGGCAAAATCGGATTTTTGGATATTGCCGACAGGGTTGAAGCGGTGCTTGAAAAAACTCCGCATTATGATAACTATACTTTCGAGGATATACTCGAAATTGACAAATTTGCAAGAGAAATAGGTGGTTAAAATATTACTTGAGATTACGGCTTCGGGTGTTTGGTCAAAGGTGTGGACTATTGCGGTTGCACTGTTGTTCTTCGGCGTTATTATTATGATTCACGAATTCGGACACTTTATCTGTGCGAAGCTTTGCAAGGTAAAGGTCAATGAATTTTCAATCGGTATGGGTCCCGCTGTTTTCAAAAAGAAAAAAGGGGAAACGACCTATGCCGTGCGCTGTCTTCCGATAGGCGGATATGTCAGCATGGAGGGCGAGGACGAGAACAGCACCGACGAGCGTGCGTTTAACAACAAGCCGCTTTTGCAGAGAATTCTCATTGTTGCCGCAGGCGCAATAATGAACCTTATACTCGGCGTAATCATTATGGCGGTATTGTTGTCAACCACAAAGGATTTGATAGGCACAAATACCATTCACAGCTTCTATGACGGTGCTACAAGCGTTAATTATGGCTTGCAGGCAGGCGATAAAATCGTCAAAATCGACGGTCATAGGGTCTTTTCCGAAAGGGATTTGAGCTTCCTTATGGGCAGAAGTCAGGACGGCGTTATTGACTTTACTGTTGAGAGAAACGGCGAAAAGGTCGAGCTCAATGACGTTAAATTTCAGACGACCGAGCAAAACGGCGTAACGCTGATAACCTATGATTTTATTATCGTCGGCGAAAAGCCCACGTTTAAGAACGTTGTGAAAAATTCGTTTACGCAGTCGGCGTCTATAGCAAGGCTTGTATGGCTGAGCCTTTTTGATATTGTAACAGGCAGATACGGAGCTTCCGAGCTTGCAGGGCCTGTCGGTACTGTCGATATAATCGCTGATGTTACGGCGGCTGCGGCGACTGACAGGAATATGGATAACCTGCTGTTTATAATGGCACTTATCACAATAAACCTCGGTGTGGCAAACCTTTTGCCGTTACCTGCTCTTGACGGCGGCAGACTTTTCTTCCTCATAATCGAGGCGATACGAAGAAAGCCGATAAATCCGAAATACGAGGGCTATGTTCATGCGGCAGGCTTGGCGTTGCTTATGCTTTTGATGGTGTTTGTAACCTATAATGATATTGTAAGAATTATTCGTTCATAAAAGGGGTGTAGGATATGGAACGCAGAATTACAAGAACTGTTAAAGCGGGAAATGTTGAAATCGGCTCGGGCAGTAAAATTACCGTTCAGTCAATGCTCAACGTTCTTGCTCACGATATAGAGGGAAATGTTGCACAGGCTGTTGAGCTCGAAAAGGCAGGTTGCGAAATTGTCCGCCTGACAGTACCCGATATTGAGGCTGTCAAAACGCTTTATGCCGTAAAAAATGCGGTTAAAATACCCGTTGTTGCGGATATTCATTTTGACTATAAATGCGCCCTTGAAAGCGTGGCGGCAGGCGTTGACAAGATTAGAATAAACCCCGGTAATATCGGCTCGGACGACAGAATTAAGGCTGTTGCGGACGCTTGCAGGCAGAAAAATATTCCGATAAGAATAGGCGTGAATTCAGGCTCTCTCGAAAAGGATTTGCTTAAAAAGTACGGTCACGTTACACCCGAGGCATTGTGCGAGAGTGCGTTGCGGCACGCTTCTTTGCTTGAAAAATTCGACTTTAACGATATAGTGATTTCGATTAAATCATCTGATGTGCCGACTATGGTTGCGGCTTACAGGCTTGTTGCGCAGCAGTGCGATTATCCGCTTCATCTCGGCGTTACGGAGGCAGGAACGAGGCATATGGGTATGCTCAAATCCGCCGCAGGTATCGGTGCGCTCTTGCTTGACGGAATAGGCGACACAATTAGGGTTTCGCTTACGGCTGATCCCGTTTCGGAGGTTGCGGCAGGCTTCGATATATTAAAGGCGGTCGGCATTAAAAAGGACTGTCCGCAGATAGTTTCCTGTCCGACCTGCGGAAGAACGAAAATTGATTTGATTTCCCTTGCGGAAAAGGTCGAAAGAGAGCTTGCAAATGTTCATAAGCCGATAAAGGTTGCTGTTATGGGCTGTGCGGTGAACGGCCCCGGCGAAGCAAAAGAGGCTGATATAGGCGTTGCGGGCGGCGACGGCTACGGACTTATTTTCAAGCACGGCGAGATACTCAAAAAGGTTCCCGAAAACAAGATTGTCGAGGAACTCTTAAAAGAAATAGACAATTTATAACTAAAGATATTTACATTGAGGATTTACATATAATATGAACGGATTTTACGATTTGTTTGCAGACTTTGCAGATGAGCTTACGAAATATGACAGGGCACTTAAAAATGCAAAAATTTTAAGATTGCTCAAAAGCAGTGATGAAGCAGGCGACAGCGTTACGGCGGTCGTCTTTTTCCCTATACTTATGTCGGAGAGAACAGTCGGTACGATAGACAGAATCATTGCAAACGGACTCGGTATTTCCGAGTTTTCAATCGAGCCTGTTTTTGACAGCTCACTTTTGACGAATAAATATGACGGCGAATTGCGTGAGATTATAAAACGCAGAGTTGTTGTCGCAAACGGCTTTTTGGAGGATTGCGTTTTCTCTTATGAGGACGAGGGCGAGCTCCATATTAAGCTTGCTCACGGCGGCAAGGACGTGCTTTGCTCGGCAGGCTGCGACAAGGCGGTTGAGAGGCTTCTCAAGGAACGCTTCGACACGGATTTGAAGGTGTTTATCGAGCAGGACGGGGAAGCGGAGGACTCGGCGCAGACGCTTATTCAGAAGCAGCAGAAAATCGACGAGCAGATGCGTGAAAAGCAGATTAAAGCAAAGCCTGTCAAGAAGGACGAGCCCTTGAAGGCTGAGGTTATCGAGGAGGGCTATCCCTACTATACCGACAGCTTAAAGGTTATTTACGGCAACAAAATCAAGGGTGCGCCTATGGAAATGGCGGATATTACCTCCACCGATGACAGAGTTACCGTTTGGGGACGTGTATTCGACTTTGAGTCACGTCTTACAAGAAACGGCGACAAGTATATAATTTCATTTAATATTACAGATAATACATATTCGTATTCGGTGGTCGTTTTCGAAAAGAAGGACTACTGCGACGATTTACTTGAATATATTTCAAACGGCAAATATGTTGTTTTGGCAGGCTCAATGTCATTTGACAAGTACAGAGGCGAAAACGTTATCAACCCGAGAAGCATTTGCCTTGTCGCACCGATTGAAAAGAAGGACAACGCTCCCGAAAAGAGAGTTGAATTGCATTTGCATACAAATATGTCGGCAATGGACGGAATGACCCCTCCCGCAGAGCTTGTTAAAAGGGCGATAAGCTGGGGGCACAAGGCTATTGCAATTACAGACCACGGCTGTGTGCAGGGCTTCCCCGACGCAGCAAACGCCGCAAAGGGTAAGATAAAAATTATCTACGGCGTTGAGGCTTACTTTGTTGACGATATGAAAAATCCCGAAGCGGAGATTAAAGATTTGCCCACATACCATATGATAATTCTTGTTAAAAACTCGGTGGGACTTAAAAATCTTTATAAGCTTGTTTCGATGTCTAATATAAAGTATTTCTACAAGAAGCCGAGAATGCCAAAGTCCGAAATCATAAAGCACTGTGAGGGCTTGATAATCGGCTCGGCGTGCGAGGCAGGCAATCTTTACAGGGCGATACTTGACGAGCTTCCCGACGAGGAAATTGCCGAGATAGCTTCGTTCTATGATTACATTGAAATTCAGCCGACGGGCAACAACAGATTTATGCTTGCGGCTCATTCCGACCCGAACGCAAAAAATCCCGAGAGAAATAAGCGCTACGATAAAATTACCTGCGTTGAGGATATTGAAAACATAAACCGCCGTCTTATATCCATTGCAGACGGTTTGGGTAAGCCTGTTGTAGCTACGGGCGACGTACATTTCCTTGACCCTGTTGACGCACAGTACAGAGCTATCCTCATGGCAGGACAGGGTTTTGAGGATGCGGACAATCAAGCGCCGCTTTATTTCAAAACCACTGAAGAAATGATGTCCGACCTTGCTTATCTCGGCGAGGAGACGGCGAAAGAGGTCGTTATAACAAACCCGAATAAAATTGCAGATATGATAGAAACACTTCGTCCGTTCCCCGACGGTACATATCAGCCGTCCATTGAGGGAAGTGAGGAGCAGCTTCGTGAAATCTGTTGGGCAAAGGCGAAGGACTGGTACGAAAAGGACGGAGTTGTTCCGGAAATCGTAGCCAACCGACTTAACAGAGAGCTTGATTCAATCATTGAACACGGATTTGCCGTGCTTTACATAATCGCACAAAAGCTTGTTTGGGACTCCGAGGATCACGGCTATCACGTAGGCTCAAGAGGATCTGTCGGCTCGTCGTTCGTAGCGACAATGGCAGGAATTTCCGAGGTAAACCCGTTAGTTCCGCATTACAGGTGTCCGAAGTGTAAATATACACAGTTCTTTGAGCACGGGGAATACGGCTCGGGCTTTGATATGCCGCCTGCAAAATGCCCCGAATGCGGTACGGATTTAATTAGAGACGGTCACGAAATTCCGTTCGAAACCTTCCTCGGCTTCCACGGAGACAAGGCTCCCGATATCGACCTTAACTTCTCGGGTGAATATCAGGGCAAGGCACACAGATACACCGAAGAGCTGTTCGGCTCAAGCCATGTGTTCAAAGCCGGAACAACCGCATCTGTCGCAGATAAAACCGCTTACGGTTTTGTGAAAAAATATCTTGAGGCAAAGGGTAAAACCGTTTCAAGAGCAGAAGAGGACAGGCTCACAGTAGGCTGTACGGGAGTTAAGAGAACGACGGGTCAGCATCCCGGCGGAATGGTCGTTGTGCCGAATGCATATGACGTATATGATTTCACGCCCGTTCAGTACCCTGCCGACGATACAACGAGCGATATGGAAACCACGCACTTTGACTTCCATTCGCTTCATGATACCATTCTCAAGCTTGATATTCTCGGACACGATGTTCCGACGCTGTATAAGCACCTTGAGGATTTGACGGGCATACCCGTTATGGATGTTGATGTTTGCGACCCGAAAATAATCGGTCTTTGCACAAGTCCCGAGCCGCTTGGCTTGAAGCCCGAGGATATTGACTGCGAAACGGGTACGCTTTCAATACCCGAGATGGGAACGCCGTTTGTACGTCAAATGCTTATCGAGGCTCAACCGCACACATTCTCCGACCTGTTGCAGATTTCGGGACTTTCGCACGGTACGGACGTTTGGAACGGCAACGCACAGGACCTTATCAACAACGGCACCTGCACGATTTCAGAGGTTATCGGCTGCCGTGACGGTATTATGACATACCTTATCCACGCAGGACTTGAATCGAGTATGGCGTTCAACATTATGGAGAAAACAAGAAAGGGTATTGTCGCAAAAATGGGCTTCCCCGAGGGCGCAGAGGAGGCAATGCGAGCTTGCAACGTACCCGAGTGGTATATGGAGTCCTGCCGTAAAATCAAGTATATGTTCCCGAAGGCTCATGCGGCGGCATATGTAATTGCGGCACTTAGACTCGGCTGGTATAAAATATATAAACCGCTTGAATATTACACAGCATTTTTGACCGTGCGTGGCGGAGACTTGGACGCTTCAACCGTTATAAAGGGCAGAGATGCAGTGCGTCAGAAGATGAAAGAAATTGACCAAAAGGTCAGAGAAAAAACAGCTTCGGCAAAGGATAAGGACCAATACACCGCCTTGCAGGTCGTAAACGAGATGATGGCGAGAAATATCGAGCTTCTTCCCGTTGACATCTATAAATCAAAGGCAAAGGACTATATAATCGAGGACGGGAAAATCCGCATGCCGTTCGGCGCACTTTCGGGAGTAGGCGACAGTGCGGCAATTCCGCTTGCTGCGGCAAGAGATGACGGCGGCGGAGAGTTCGTGTCCATTGAGGACTTTGCGACAAGGGCAAAGGCAGGCAAATCTACGATAGAATTGCTTAAAGAGTGCGGTGCGTTCGGCGATTTGCCCGAGTCTTCACAGCTGACATTGTTTTAATACGCAGTTTGCTTGAAAGGCGGATTTATATGAGAGAAAAACTGATAAAATATCTTGATAAGGCATTTATATCGCTTATGGCAATCAATCTTGTGTTGGTTGTCCTCGGCAGTGCGTTTATATTGTCCGACAGGGTGTTTGTAAAGAATGCGGAAAAGACCAAAGGGTATATTTCGCACGTTGAAAAGCAGGACGACGGCAAGAAAAAATATATGCTTTTTTATTTAGCAAACGGAAACAGATACACAGCGGAATATAAATTTGTCGATAAGGACACATATATCGGCGAAGAAGTAAACGTCTATTATAATCCCGAAAACGCAGAGGATATTTATATTAAGACAAAGACCGTTTGGTATGTGCTTGCTTATCTCGGGTTAGGACTTGCCGTAGCAGAAACAATTGCTTATTTGCCCTTGAAAAAACGAGAGGTGCTTTATAAAAATAATGTAAAAGCCGTTTGCCGTGTTATTGAAATTAAGCCGTCTTGGTTTACGGGCAAGGTTATCGTCTGTGAGAGTTCAAGCGTTCCCGGAAGAAACGGTAAGCCGTTTTCAAGCGGTTCTGTCAATAAAAAATACGCCAAAAGTGTTAAAAACAAATCTCTGACCGTATATTATCACCCGAAAAATCCGAACATATATATTGTTGATACAAAATAATATATAAATTATTTCTTGCGAAAGGGGAAGTATTATGACAGCATTATGGATAATTCTCGGCATTATTGCGGCACTTATCGTCTATACGCTTATAAAAGCGGCGTTTTGGAAATCAAAGCCCGTCGAAAATGCGGAGAAGCAGGAGCCTGAAAGGGTCGATTTTGACCGCTATTGCAAAAATTTGAGCGACGCTATCAAAATCAAAACAATTTCAAATTACGACACGAGCTTGGTTGACTGGAATGAGTTCGATAAGTTCCACAAATTCTTAGAGGAACGCTATCCGCTTATCCACAAGACAATGACAAAGACTAAAATCGGCGATGCGAGCCTTGTCTTTAAGTGGGAGGGCAAAAATCCGTCGCTTGACGGCATTGCTCTTTTGGCGCATCAGGACGTTGTGCCGATAAACGAGGGCACTTGGGACGATTGGGAGCACGATCCGTTTGAGGGCTACAATGACGGCGAGTTTATCTGGGGCAGAGGTGCTCTCGATATGAAAAACCACCTTATTGCGGTTATGGAGAGCATAGAGCAGCTTATCGCCGACGGCTATGTTCCCGAAAGAAGCATATATATCTGCCTCGGACACAACGAAGAGGTTGTTGCCGCACCTGATAACGGCGCAAAGCAGATTGCCAATTATCTCAAGGAGCAGGGCGTTCATCTTGAGGCGGTCGTTGACGAGGGCGGTGCTATTCTTCCCGTAAATATCAACGGCGTTCTTGACTGCAATCTTGCAGGCGTGGGAATTGCCGAAAAGGGAAGCATAAACTATGAAATAAGCGTCAACGCAAAGGGCGGACACTCCTCACAGCCGCCCGAGCACACGGCTATCGGTCATCTTGCCGACGTTATCAAGGACTTAGAGGGTCATCAGTTCAAGGCGAGTATGTCAAAGGTCGTTTATGACCTGTTTACTCAAATCGGTAAGCGTTGCACATATCCTGTAAGACTTGTTGCATGCAACCTCAATATATTAAAGCCGATAGTTCTTGCGGTAATGAAAAAAATACCGCCTGCGGCTTCGCTTATTCGTACCTGTACGGCTGTTACAATGGCTTCGGGAAGTCCGCAGTTCAACATTTTGCCGCAAAAGGCAACAATTACCGTAAACTTCCGCACAATGCCCGGCGTTACATTCAATGACGTCGAGGAGCATATCAGGAAATCTGTCAGAAACAAGGATATTGATATTAAATTCCTTGTCGGCAAAGAGGCGTCAAAGGTATCTCCCACCGATTCAAAGGCTTATTTGACAATCAAAGAGCTTTGCGAGAGTGCAGACAGCAAAAACCTTGTTGCGCCGTTCCTTGTAATGGGCGGTACGGACTCTTGCAACTATGAGTGCGTATGCGATAATATTTACAGATTTTCGCCGTTCGTTTCGGACACAAAGCTTTTGCTCTGCACGCACGGAACAAACGAAAGATTTCCGCTTTCCGCTGTCGAGGGTGCGGTTGCATTCTTTAAGCGTTACGTTAAAAAAATGACTCAGGACTAAAGATGTATAACAATAAACGGACATTTCTGTTTGAAGTGTCCGTTATTTTTTACAATTATTGCGTTTATGAGTAAAAAAATTGAAAAAACAGTAGCATTATATGTTTTTTTCTGTTATAATATCAACGGTTAATTCTGTCAATGGGCATTTTATGCTCTTTTGACAACCATATTTAATTAGTTAATATTTTTTGGAGGTATGTAAAATGGCAAACAAATGGGTTTACATGTTCAGCGAAGGCGACATGACCATGCGTAACCTTCTCGGCGGTAAAGGTGCTAACCTTGCTGAGATGACTGCTATCGGTCTTCCTGTTCCCCAGGGCTTCACAATCACAACTGAAGCTTGCACACAGTACTATGAAGACGGCAGAAAAATAAACGACGAAATCATGGCTCAGGCTATGGAAGGCGTTAAGAAGATGGAAGAGATCAACGGCAAGAAGTTCGGCGATCTTAACAATCCGCTTCTCGTATCGGTTCGTTCGGGTGCTCGTGCATCAATGCCCGGTATGATGGACACAATCCTTAACCTCGGTCTTAATGATGAGGTTGTTGCTGCTATGATCGCAGGCAACCCTGATCCTAAGTTTGAGAGATTCGTTTATGACTCATACAGAAGATTTATCCAGATGTTCTCAGACGTAGTTATGGAAGTTGGTAAGAAGTACTTTGAACAGCTTATCGACGCTATGAAGGAAAAGAAGGGCGTTGAGTATGACATCGAGCTTACCGCTGCTGACCTTAAAGAGCTTGCAGAGCAGTTCAAGGCTGAATACAAGAAGCAGCTCGGCGAGGACTTCCCGTCAGATCCGGTTACTCAGTTGAAGCTCGCTATCGAGGCTGTTTTCCGTTCATGGGACAACCCCCGTGCAAACGTTTACCGTCGTGATAACGATATTCCTTACTCATGGGGTACTGCTGTAAACGTAATGCCCATGGTATTCGGTAACCTTAACAACGAATCAGGTACAGGCGTTGCTTTCACAAGAGACCCTGCTACAGGCGAGAACAAGCTTATGGGCGAGTTCCTTATCAATGCACAGGGCGAGGACGTTGTTGCAGGCGTTCGTACTCCCATGCCGATTGCTCAGATGGAAAAAGAGTTCCCCGAAGCATACGCAGAATTCCTTAAGGTTTGCGATACTCTCGAAAACCACTATCACGATATGCAGGATATGGAGTTCACTGTTGAAAACAAGAAGCTCTATATGCTCCAGTGCCGTAACGGTAAGAGAACTGCACAGGCTGCTCTCAAGATCGCTTGCGACCTCGTTGACGAGGGACACAAGACAGAGGCTGAGGCTGTTGCAATGATCGATCCCCGTAACCTTGACACACTTCTTCACCCGCAGTTCGACGCTGCTGCTTTGAAGGCTGCTACTCCTATGGGTAAGGGCCTCGGCGCATCTCCCGGTGCTGCTTGCGGTAAGGTTGTATTCACAGCTGACGACGCAGAAGCTTGGAATGCAAAGGGCGAGAAGGTTGTTCTTGTTCGTCTTGAGACTTCTCCCGAAGACATTACAGGTATGAAGGCTGCTCAGGGTATCCTTACAGTTCGTGGCGGTATGACCTCTCACGCAGCAGTTGTTGCTCGTGGTATGGGTACTTGCTGTGTATCAGGCTGCGGCGATATCGTTATGGATGAAGAAAACAAGAAGTTCACTCTCGGAGGTAAAGAATTCCACGAGGGAGATTATATTTCAATCGACGGTTCAACAGGTAACATCTATGACGGCGTTATCCCGACTGTTGACGCTCAGATCGCAGGCGAGTTCGGCAGAATTATGGCTTGGGCTGACAAGTACAGAAAGCTTAAAGTTCGTACAAACGCTGATACTCCCGCTGACGCTAAGAAGGCAAGAGAGCTCGGTGCTGAAGGTATCGGTCTTTGCCGTACAGAGCATATGTTCTTTGAGGCTGACAGAATCGCTGCTTTCCGTGAGATGATTTGCTCGGATACAGTTGAGGAGAGAGAAGCTGCTCTTAATAAGATTCTTCCTTATCAGCAGTCAGACTTTGAGAAGCTCTATGAAGCTCTTGAAGGCTGCCCCGTAACAATCCGTTTCCTTGATCCGCCTCTCCACGAGTTCGTTCCCACAGAGGAAGAGGACATCAAGAAGCTTGCTGACGCACAGGGCAAGACAGTTGAGCAGATTAAGGCTATCATTGCTTCTCTTCACGAGTTCAACCCGATGATGGGTCACCGTGGTCTTCGTCTTGCAGTTACTTATCCTGAAATTGCAAAGATGCAGACAAGAGCTGTTATCCGTGCTGCTATCAACGTTCAGAAGGCTCATCCCGATTGGACAGTAAGCCCCGAGATTATGATTCCGCTTTCATGCGACGCTAAGGAGCTCAAGTTCGTTAAGGATATAGTTGTTGCTACCGCTGACGCTGAAATCGCTGCTGCAGGCTCTTCAATGAAGTACGAAGTTGGTACTATGATTGAGATTCCGAGAGCTGCTCTTACAGCAGGCGACATTGCTAAGGAAGCTGAGTTCTTCTGCTTCGGCACAAACGACCTTACTCAGATGACTTACGGCTTCAGCCGTGACGACGCAGGTAAGTTCCTCAACGCTTACTATGACAACAAGATTTTCGAGAACGATCCCTTTGCTAAGCTCGACCAGACAGGTGTTGGTCAGCTTATGGAAATGGCAGTTAAGAACGGTAAGGCTGTTCGTCCGTCACTCCACTGCGGTATCTGCGGTGAGCACGGCGGCGACCCGTCATCAGTTGAGTTCTGCCACAAGATCGGTCTTGACTATGTTTCATGCTCACCGTTCCGTGTTCCGATCGCTCGTCTTGCTGCTGCTCAGGCTGCAATCGCTGAGATGTAATTCGGATTTACGAATTAAAGCGTAAAGCATAACTTATAAACTAACCCCGTATCTCGCAAGAGGTACGGGGGTTTGTTTGGTATTGACAAGGAATAATTTTGTTGATATAATAAAATTAGCTTTGAGGCATAATAAATTAAATTTTAGACATTGTATTTTAGTGTTTATTCCTGTTTATGCAAGTGAACCCGAGTAAACGAAAGAAAACAAAGAATTAAATTTAACTTATTTGGTCTGACAAGGCTTCTTTGCGTACGGAAGAAGTGCATCGTCGGGCTATTATTATGCCTTTTAGTAAATTATTTACTGAAAGGATTTTTTTATTATGGATAAAAAATTAGGTTTTGAAATGGTACAAGGACAAATCGGTTATAGGTTTAAGAATATCAATTTGCTCAATCAAGCGTTCACTCGTCGCTCTTACACGGAGGAAAACGGGGGCGAAAACAACGAAATTCTCGAATTTATTGGAGATAAAGCGTTGGATTTGGCTGTGGTAAAAGTGTTGGTTTCCAAATTCGGCAACATTGATGATGCCTATATGGGCAAGCCTCAATCGCTGAATTTCAAGTTGCGTGAAATGCTGCAAATGGATAGGGTAGATGAAGCTGACAGCTCAAAGGAGTTCTCCTGTGAATGTACGGAGAATGAGCTTACAAAGATTAAAAGTCGTATGGTAGAGAAAAGAACTCTTGCCAACAGAATTGACGAACTCGGCTTTGCAGAATTATTGCTTATGGGTAAAGGCGACATAAAAAATAATGTTGCAAAAGAAATGTCTGTAATGGAGGATTTATTTGAGGCAATTTTAGGTGCGGTAACGATAGATTGCGGCTGGGATTTTCCCGTTATCGAATCGGTTGTCGAAGCAATGTTGGTACCGGAGGATTTTATTGAATCATATACCGACGAAAATTATGTGCGTATGATTTACGATTGGGAAAGGGAAGTCAACGGTACCATTCCGTGGTTTTGGTTTAAGGAAAACGGACGTACTGAGAGTTGGTATTTAAGAGAGCCTAATGTCATTTATCATGAAAAGCCAATTACGGTAGGCATGCCTGATTACGACGGATTAAAATACAGCTGCAAGTTAAAGCTTTTAGATAATTTGCCTGTGTTTTGTGGTTTTGGTAAGTCAAAAAGCGAAGCGAGAATGGATGTTTGCCAATTTGCTTATGAGTATTTGGAAAAAGACGGAACTATCAAGTATATTACAATGAGAGATGAAATTGATGAGCCGTCAAAAAACAAGGCTATAAATCAGCTTGAAATCCTTGCACGCAGAGATTATTTTTCTATTCCTACTTACGAATTTGAAGAATCGCATGATGATAATGGCAATCCGATATGGAGAAGTCGTTGCAGAATAAAAGAATATGATAAGTCGTTTACCGATACATCATCGTCAAAAAAAGAGGCGAAAAAGCTATCTGCATTGAAAATGCTGCGGTATGTAATAGCAGAGGATGAAAAAGAATAAAACAGCGAAAGCTAATGAATAAAAGCTTTGCTATCCCTTATGGCTTATGGGCTATAAGGGTTTTGTTTTGTATTGAAGTGCAAATAATAGTGTGCTATAATCAAAAAGAAAAAACTCTTTAGGAGGCTACGATATGAAAATGTTGGAAATCGGAAGTAGGGCAAACGCTTCGGCGGTAGCTCTCGGCTGTATGAGAATGGCGAGCCTTGATGAGAAGCAAATCGACAGCATTATAGGCTGCGCTTTGGAAAACGGCGTAAACTTTTTTGACCATGCGGATATTTACGGCAAAGGCGAGTCGGAAAGACTGTTCGGCGCTTATCTCAAACGCAATCCGAGCGTTCGTGACAAGATTTTTATACAGACAAAATGTGCAATTCACGACGGACAGTACGATTTTTCAAAGGAGCATATTATATCCTCGGTTGAGGGCAGTCTTGAGCGTCTCGGCGTCGATCATGTGGACTTCCTGCTGCTTCATCGCCCCGATACCCTTATGGAGCCCGAAGAGGTCGCAGAAGCATTTTATATCCTGAGAAGCTCGGGCAAGGTGCGTGATTTCGGCGTTTCAAACCATAATCTTATGCAAATTGAGCTGCTTAAAACCGCTGTTAAAAGACCGCTTTGCATAAATCAGCTTCAGTTTTCGATAACAGAGGCAGGAATGGTAACCTCCGGTATGAACGTGAATATGAAAAATGAGGAGTCTCAAATGCACGACGGCGGAATTTTGGAATACAGCCGCATTAAAAAGATGACAATTCAGACCTGGTCGCCGTTCCAGCAGGGATTTTTCAAGGGCTCGTTTATCGACAATGACGATTATCCCGAATTGAACGCAAAGCTTGCCGAAATAGGCGAAAAATACGGCTTGACGAAAACGGGCGTTGCGGCGGCGTGGATATTAAGACACCCTGCGAATATGCAGCTGATTGCAGGCACAATGACTCCCGACAGGCTTTCGCAGATTTGCAAGGCGGCGGATGTTACCTTAACACGCTCGGATTGGTACGAAATTTACAGGGCGGCAGGTCATTGCTTGCCGTAAGGGGTAATTATGGTAAAAGAGTTAGTTCATGACCCGATTTTGTTGGCTATGAAATCGGAAGAGGCTGCAAAGGACGATTTACAGACGGCACAGGATTTGGCGGATACATTATCGGCGCATAAGGACTCGTGCGTAGGAATGGCGGCAAATATGATTGGCGTGTGCAAAAGAATTATCGTGTTTGACAACAGCGGAGAGTATATGACAATGCTCAATCCCGAAATATTGAAGAGGTCAGAGCCTTATGAAACGGAAGAGGGCTGTCTTTCCTTGCTCGGCGGACCGAGAAAATGCAAAAGATATAAGTCCGTCAAGGTTAAATGGCAGACGGTTGATTTTCAAACACGCATCAAGACCTTTACAGGCTTTACCGCACAGATAATTCAGCACGAAATTGACCATTGCGACGGCATATTGATATAATAAAGCGCAAAAAAACCTCTCTGATGAGAGGTTTTTTATATTTGTGTAATTAAATTTGTGTAATTAAATTTTTAATGACGTGGCGTTTTATTGCCGAAAAGGTTTCATCTGATATATCGTGCTCGATTTTACAAGCGTCCTCGGCAGCCGTTTCCTCGCTGACGCCGAGGGCAATAAGGCATTTTGTGAGGATTGTATGACGTTCATATATCTTTTCCGCAATTTCACGCCCTAAAGCCGTAAGGGTTATATATCCTTCTTTTGAAATGAGAATATATCCGCCGTCTTTGAGTAAATTAACGGCTCTGCTGACGCTCGGCTTTGAAAAAGACATATATTCGCTTATATCTATTGAGCGCACGCTGTTGCTCTTTTTTGAAAGAATGAGTATCGTTTCAAGATACATCTGTCCTGATTCTTGAAGCTGCATTTGAGACACCTCGCTTATATATCAATAATAACATAAGTTGGGGGAAGTTTCAACAACAATCGGTTTTTACGGTGGAAATAATTGCGGATATGTGATAAAATTTACTCGGTGATTATATGAAAAATATATGCTTGCTTATTAAGCCGTCGTCGGACAACTGCAATATGCGCTGTAAATATTGCTTCTATGAGGATATTGCGCAGAAGCATTGCGAAAAGCTCGGCTTTATGAGTGAAAACACGGCGGAGAATTTAATTAAAAAGGCTTTGTCGTTTGCCGAAAGAGAAATTACCTTTATGTTTCAAGGCGGCGAGCCTACGCTTATCGGCCTTGATTTTTACAAATTCTTTGTCGGCTGTGTGAATGAAAATAATGAAAATTCGCTGAAAATTCATTACGCCATACAGACAAACGGCTATTCGCTTGACGAGACGTGGGCGGAATTTTTCAAGAAAAATGATTTTTTGGTCGGCTTGTCGCTTGACGGAAATAAAGAGCTTCACGATTTACACAGGGTTGACGCTTCGGGGAAGGGCACGTTTAACCGTATTACCGAGGCGGCGAAAACACTCGAAAAGCACAAGGTGGATTTTAATATCCTGACTGTCGTTACAAATGCGCTTGCACGCTATCCGCAGGCTGTTTACAATGAGTATAAGAAGCGTGGATATAAATATTTGCAGTTTATTCCCTGCCTCAATCCGATTGATTTGCCGAACGAAAGGCTTGATTTTACCCTTACGCCCGAAAGATACGGAAATTTCTTGAACACGATTTTTGATTTGTGGGTAAGGGATATCAGGGCAAATGACCCTGTGAGCATAAGGCAGTTTGAAAACTATGTTATGCTGCTTCGAGGTCAGCCGCCCGAGAGCTGTGGCTTTTCGGGAGTTTGCTCGTTCCAGTATGTTGTCGAGGCGGACGGCGGAGTGTACCCGTGCGATTTCTATGTACTTGACGAATTAAAGCTCGGAAATGTCAACGAAAACACCTTTGAGGATTTCGACAGACGGCGTGAGGAAACGGGTTTCGTCGAGCTTTCAAGGGAGAAGCCGGAGGAATGTAAAAAATGCGAATTTTTCCCCATTTGCCGCAACGGCTGCAAGAGATATTGCGAGCCGCTTGTTGACGGAATTCCGCAAAAAAATATTTTCTGCGAGAGCTATAAGGCATTTTTCAAGCACTCGCTCGGAACGCTTTTCAGACTTTCACAATATTAGAGTTGAAATAAAAAGAACCGTAAGTCAAAAACTTGCGGTTCTGATTTTTTTGCTTTTATTACTTTAACTCTCTCAAATAAACGCCGTTGCATTTGAGCTTTTCAATTCTGTCGCCCGTTACAAAATACACGTCCCGTGCAATATCCATAAACGGCTTGTCATTGATAGAGTCTGTGTAGAACTCGTCAATTTCAACATCGCCGTAAATATCCTTGAACATTTTAATTTTGCCTTCACGGTAGCAAATGCCGTGAATGTCGCCCGTTTCAATGTCAACCTCGGTGCCGATAAAATTCTTAATACCGACACGTCTGCATATTTCCTTTAGAATTACAGTGGGGCAGGCGGAGAGAATTACGTCATCATCCTTGCGGATTTTGTCATAAAAGCTCTTGATTTTATTTTCGTGCTCGTCCCAAAAGATAGAAATTTCTTCTTCGATATTGTCAAATTTGGCGCAGCATTCCTTGAGGATATAGCCGTAATCGTTTATAACCTCGGAAATTGTGAGCTTACCCGTTTTGTATTTGAAAAATGCTTCGGCAAATTTAGGCGTGTACTTTGCAACCTCTTTCGGATATTTTTTAAGATAGTATAAAAAGAAGTCAAAACCGCTTTCGCCGTCGTATATTGTATTGTCAAAGTCAAAGACTGTCATTGTATCGCCTCCGTGTATTATAATAGTATAATACCCTGTTTTTATGTATTCTGTCAATAAAAACCCGATTATTTTCGCACTGCCTTGAAAAAGCCGATAAGGCGAATAAAAAAGGCGCACTCCGTAAGGAAGTGCACCTCTCTCGGCGATTAGATTTTCGGCAGCTTGCGTTAACAGCCGCAGTCGGGCTTTTTCTCGCAGGAGCATTCATTGTTGCATTCGTTTTTCGGCGGGAAAAATTCGTCAACGGGAAATCTGATTTTTCTGAAGGTTTCGCACGGGTCGTCGGTATTGCAGTTACATTCCTTACGGGGTATGCAGAAATCGTATGCCGGAATGAGCATCTGAACGTCTCTTTCAAGCTGAACGATTGTGAAAATACCGAGCGTAACGGCAACTGCCTTGTCGTTATGACGGCTGAAAAGGTCCTCGGGGAATTCCTCGGTGAACGCTCTTTTAATGCATTTCGGCAACGTTACGTTGGAATTGCTGAAGGTGCAGCAGCAGTCGCACGGGCGGCAGAGCTTTGCATCAAGGGCGATAGGCTCGGCAACCTGTACCTTTGCACGTGGATTTGTGTTTGTGGAAATAAGCTGGTCGTCGTTCGCATCTGCGGTGTATTCCGAAGAATAGACCTTAACGGCACCGTCGCTGCCGTAGAGTACGCATTTCTTCGAGAACGTCGTAAGACCGTGTACTGTAATCGGCGCAAGGCAGCCTGCCGTGTAAGCCTCAATGGCAACCTTGAAGAAAAATGTAATGTCAACCGTGTAGCAGCCCTTGTTAAACGGCACCTTTTCAACGTCGATAAGACAGTTGATTATGTGTGCGCTTCTCAATTTTACATTTACGCAGTTGTTTATTACGTTTTGCGCCTCGTCGGGGAAATAAACTCTGAGGTCGGCAAGGCAATCCTTGTCTGCGCAAGAGTCGTAAACACGGTTTGTGTCAATGCAAATTGCTTCTCTGATTTTGCCGGGAATATTGTTACCGCAACAAGCTTTATTCTCTGACATAAGTAATTCCTCCTGTGATAAGTTTTGAGTTTGAAAACTTCATTAACAGTTTATGGGGCATTTGATAATGTGTTACAAAAATTTTTGTTGAAAACAGACCCTTTTGCAAGTATAATTATCATATTAAATATATGGCGGTATTTTCAATGAAATATGTTTACAGAGAATTTAAGGTTATATGGAAGCGATTTTTTGACAATTTCAAAATCGCCTTTGTCGGTATGGATGTAAAGCTTGACTCCGTGTACAGAGAGGTCGAAAGTCAAAGAATTAAAACGAATTTTGTGAACATTATACCGTTTTCCGTTTTTGTAATAATTTTTGAGCTCTCAAGTTCCGTTTTTAACATTGCCGCAGGCGATATTTGGTATTGCAGAGTAGGTACGGGCGTCGCCTGCTTTTCGTTTTTACTTTTTAACATAGTGGCATATGTGTTCTTGGAAAGAACGCTTGCAAGCGGAGATGCAACCGACAAGAGCAAGGAGTATTTTACATATCTTTATTGGGGCGTGTATGTGATTACGGCGAGCCTTATAAACAGCTTTGAGACGATAAGCTCAGGCAGTATAAGCAGCTTTTTTTTGACGGTATTCTCACTGACAAGCTTTGCAATGCTTGAGCCGAAGCTCATATCTATATATTATCTTGTTATAGCAGGTGAGCAGACAGCGGTAACGATTATCACAAAAAGTTCTTTTGAGGTGCTTGTATTCAGTCTGTACACGGTTGCGGTCGGTCTGTTTTTGTCGATTTTCAAATACTGTACATATATGAACAGGTCGATTGAAACGAAGCGTTTTGAACGCATTTCGGAGATTGATCCGCTTACGGGCTTGCTTAACCGCCGTGGTATGCAGCGTTCGGTTGACGGAATTTGGAGCTACTGCAAAAAGCACTCTATTCCGATTACCTTTGCGATGCTCGATATTGATTATTTCAAAAAATACAACGATAAGTACGGTCATTCGCAGGGCGACGAGTGTATCAAAATGATTGCCGAGTGCATCAAGCAAACCTTTTCACGCAGAACGGATATAACCTGTCGCTTCGGCGGAGAGGAATTTATTATAATCGTCGCAGGCGAGACTGAAGAAAAAGCACTTGAACAGCTCAAATCCCTAAAGCGTGAAATCGAGAATTTGAAAATCAAATCGGGCTGCCCCGAGTTCAATGAAAATATCACTGTAAGTATGGGCGTACATTCGGTTGACATTGACTCAACAACTATGTTCAGGGACGCAGTTTTGGGGGTTGACGCTCAGCTTTACAACGCAAAGGAGCACGGGCGCAACTGCATTTCCCGTAAAAATGAAATAATAAGATAAAGCTCAAATTGAAGTCTTGGATAATTTATCCGAGACTTTTTATTTTTTTCTTGCTTTTATGCTCTATTTATGTTACAATAAGTAACATTGTTACTATAAGAAACAATTTTAGGGAAGTTAGGGAAATGTTTTATGGGGTATTTGTTGAGAGAAAATTTGACGGAAAGGGATATGTAAACAGCTATGGGATAACATATGAAAACAATTTGATAAGGGATATTTCGGACAGCCTCGAGGATATTTGCGAGCTTACGCAACGCTTAAACGATTATGAGGTTGAGCCGACGCATATATTTTGCGTGATAGATGACTTCTTGTGCGAGAGGTACACCGTTTTGTCAAAGCCGATAGAATTGCGATAGATTTGTTGTGCAGTTTGTATAATGTGAGCCTCGATAATTTGTTAAACGATACAAACATTGTCTAAAAACGTTACTTTTTCCGTGGAATGTGATATACTTATAAATATTTTTTAGGTACCGTAAGGCGTTTCGGCGCACTGCGGCACAGTGAAACGGAGTGACTAAAGTGGAATTTACCGCTAATGAATTTACATTTCCGTCAGCCTCGGGACTTTGCGACATCTACGCACAAAGCGCAGCACCCGCCGACTTTTCACAGGTCAAGGGTATAGTGCAGATTTCTCACGGTATGGCAGAACATTCTAACAGATATGCACGCTTTGCTATGGAGCTTTGCAAGCAAGGCTATGCTGTATATATCAGCGACCATCTCGGACACGGCAAATCAGTTGCCAATGCGGATGAATTGGGCTTTTTCGGCGACAATGGCGTTGAAAGCGTTGTTGAGGACTTGAAGCAGCTTACAGATATTGCAAGGCAGGAGTATCCCGATTTACCGTTCTTTATTTTCGGCCACAGTATGGGCTCGTTTATGGCAAGAGCATATATTGCAAAGTACGGTCATTTGATTGACGGCGCAATTATATGCGGCACAAGCGGAACAAATCCTGCGGCAGGTATGGGAATTGCCCTTGCAAAGCAGCTTGAAAAGACAAAGGGCAAGCTTCACCGTTCGGGAATGTTGAACTCAATCGCCTTCGGCACATATAATAAAAAGACTGAAAAGAGAACCGAATTTGACTGGCTTTCAAGAGACCAAAAGGAAGTCGATAAGTATATTAACGACGACCTTTGCGGCTTCTGCTTTACAACAAACGGCTTTGAAACCCTGTTTACCGCACTCAAGCAGGTGTCGGCGAAGCTTTGGTACAAAACCGTTCCGTCGGAGCTGCCTATTTTGCTAATTTCGGGCGAAAACGACCCCGTAGGCGAATACGGCAAGGGTGTAAAGCAGGTGTTTGAGGACCTTAAAAAGACAGGTCATCAGAATGTCATTATGAAGCTTTATCCCGAGGCAAGGCATGAGCTTCTCAACGAGTTAAACCGTGATGAGGTTATGTCGGATATTATCGGCTGGATGGATAGAATACTCGCTAAGCAAGAGTAAGACAAACGGCAGGCTTTTCTCGGTCTGCCGTATTTTTGATAAACGGAGGGATTTTATGGCAGATTTCAAAACAGGACCGCTTATGTATGCGCTTGCAGGCTTTATAGTTGTTTTTGTAATCGCACAAAGCGTATTTTTTATTGTAAAATCGTGGAAACGGGCAAAGGAAATAGGCGTTGAAACGGAGAAACTCAAGCAGACTATGATTTCGAGTATGCTTTTCACAATAGCACCTGCAATTTCAATTCTTGCAACGGTGTTGGCGCTTGCTTCCGCACTCGGAATTGTTTTGCCGTGGATAAGGCTCTCGGTTATCGGCAATTTGGCATATGAAACGGTTGCCGCCGAAGCGGCTTTGAACGTGCTCGGAACCTCCGTGTCAAATGAGGTAACGGACGTTACGCAGTTTTCGACAATAGCGTGGACTATGACAATAGGCTCGTGCTTTCCGCTTGTGCTTTTGCCGATACTCTGCAAGAAAATCCACAAGGCAATGGGCAAGGTTACGCAGAAAAGCGCAAACGCAGGCAGGCTCGGAGATATTCTCGGTGCGGCGGCGTTTATCGGAATAATAGCGGCATTTATTTCAAGGGCAATCGCAGGCGTTCCCTCGGACGGACCGTCGGCAGGCGTTATGTCGGTTGCGACGCTTCTTTCGGCAATGATATTCACGATTGCACTCGACTATCTTTGCAGAAAAAAAGAGCTCAAAAAATTAGAGCCGTTTGTTCTGCCGATAGCAATGTTCGGAGCAATGGGAATTGCCGTGCTGCTGACGCAGGTATTACCGCCGGAAATTGCGGCGCTTACTTGGAGATAAGGAGGGAACGGCAATGAAAAAAGAAAGAACCTATATCGACAAGGTACACACCTGGGGAAGCATATGGTCGGTCAGCGCATTGGCGGCATTGTTCTTCGTTCCGCTTATGTTCTCAATCAGATACAACGCATTTCCGCAGTTTTCAATGCTGTTAAAGGCACTTGCGGCTGTCGTTCCGATTTATTGGTCAACGGCGATTGTTGAGGTAATAACATATACGCCTATGCTCGGTGCAGGCGGTACATATCTTTCGTTTGTAACGGGAAATATTACAAACCTGAAGCTTCCGTGCGCTATGAACGCTCTTGAAAGGGCGGAGGTCAAAGCCTCGAGCGAGGAGGGCGAGCTTATTTCGACCGTCGCAATAGCGGCTTCGGCGATTACCACAACAGTAGTTATCGCAGTCGGCGTGTTGCTTTTCGCTCCCGTTCTTCCGCATATAACGGCGGACGACTCCGTTGTAAAGCCGGCGTTTGAATATGTAATACCGGCACTTTTCGGCGCACTCGGCGCATCGTATTTTGCAAAGTATTGGCGACTTGCGATTTTGCCGATTTTGGCAGGAGTTGTAGTTTATATCTTCTCCCCGTCAATGCCCGTCGGCACAATGATATTCATAACAATCGTTGTCAGCATCCTCGGCGCATTTGGTATGTATAAGCTCAAATGGGTTAAATGAAAAACAATATAAAAAACACGGGTGGCATTTTATAATGTCGCCCGTGTTTTTACGTGTACTCTGTTTATTTTAGGAATGCTTTGCCTTGTTCTATATATATTTGACGGTATTCCTTTTTCATTGAACGGTAAATCCTCAGCAATTCCTCTTCGTCCTGATCGACAGTGCTTTTTGAAAGTCTGTTTAGCAGATAATCAGTAGAAACATTGAAATACTCGGCTATTCTGAAATTTATAATCAAATGAGGGCTCAAATCGAGCCCTCATTTTCTTGAAAGAATATATAATGTTATCGGCTGTTAGCAAATTAAATTTAATATCCAACACGGTAGGGCGGTGGCTTGCTGCCGCCGAGAAAATCAGCGTATTTATAATAGCTTTCGGTATATAATAAATTAAAAATTTAGCACAAACACAGGCTCCCTCTGACGAGGGAGCTGTCGTTTTTCGAAGAAAAATGACTGAGGGAGAGATAACGAAAGTTTGATATTTATTGCTTTCTCTCCCTCAGTTTCGCTACGCTCAACAGCTCCCTCGTCAGAGGGAGCCTGTGTTTTAACAAATTTGAAAGCATTTGCGACCATAGGAACAGCCCCACATGTAATAAAGCTCCTCTAAGCAGAGGAGCTTTTGTCATATAATAAAATCTATTGAGCTTTTCAGCTTAAACCTTTCGGCGAGATCTTGGAGGGTTACGCCGTCAACGTAGCTGTTGACCGCATCATAAAGCCCTTTCCAAAAATCGAGGGTTGCACATTGTGAAATTCTGTCGCAGTCATTTTCCTCGTTTTCGAGGCAGGGGATGGGGGCAAGATTTCCCTCGGTTATCCTTAAAATATCGCCTGCCGTGTACTCCGACGGGTCTTTTGCCAGCTTGTAGCCGCCCTGCGGACCTCTGACGCTTTTCAACATTCCTGCCTTGCCGAGCACCGACACGATCTGTTCAAGATATTTAACCGAGATATTCTGCCTTTCGGATATATCCTTTAACGCAATGTAGTCGCCGTTGCCGTGGAGGGTTAAATCGACCATCAATCGCAGAGCATATCTGCTTTTTGTTGAATATTTCATTTGTCAAAAACCTCCTCGACCGATTTCTTACACGGTACTGTCAAAAATACCTCGTCATACTTTTTCTTCAATTCCTCAAAGCACTTTTGGGCACTTTCCCTGTCCTCGAATACACCGTAAATTGCAGCACCCGAGCCACTCATCATGGAGAGCTTTGCGCCGTGCTTTTTCATAAACGCTTTAAGATACGGCCTTTGCGGCACTTCGATTACCTGCTCAAACACGTTCATAGCCTTTTTATACATAAGCTCTCTGTCGTTGTGCTTCATAGCGTAGAGCATACCGCACCTGTCGCCGTGGCGAAGCCGCTTTGCCTCGTCAATCAGCTTATATGCGCCGAGCGTCGATACGTCAACGGGTGGCTTGCAGATTAGAACATAGCAGTTATCCAAATCGGGAAGCGGTGCGATAACCGAGCCTATATCGGTACACAATGCCGTGCCGCCGTGAATTGAAAACGGAACATCGGCACCCACCTTTTCTCCGATTTCACACAGTTCAAAGGTAGAAAGCCTTGTATCAAACAGCTTGTCGAGTGCAAAAATAACGCCTGCGCCGTCGGCACTTCCGCCTGCAAGACCTGCCGCCATCGGAATATGCTTTTCAATTTCAATTTCAATGCCGTTGTTCTCGCAAATGCCCGTTTTGTCGAAAAAAGCCTTTGCCGCCTTGTATGCAATATTCTTTTCGTCCGTCGGCACACGTGGGTCGGCGGTTATTATTTTTATGCCTGAATTCTCAGTCCTGTCAACTCTGACATAGTCATAGCAGTCAACCGACTGCATAATCATATAAAGACTGTGATAGCCGTTGGGTAAAACTCCGACGACATCAAGCATAAGATTTATTTTTGCTGCGGCTTTAACTTTCATATATCGGCTCTTCCTTTTTAATATATTACCTAATATACCATATTTTTGAGGATATTACATCATTTTTTGAAAAAAAGTGAATTTTATATACTATTTATCGCCAAAATGTGATAAAATGTTTACATATAATTTTGGAGGTAACTTTTTATGCGTTCTATTATAACAGTTGTCGGAAAAGACACCGTAGGAATACTCGCAAGCGTTTCGGAGCTTTGTGCAAAGCATGAGGTCAATATAATCGAGGTTTCACAGTCGATTTTGCAGGAAATGTTCTGTATGATTATGCTCGTTGACGTTTCAAAGTGCAACGTTGAGTTTACCGCTTTCGCAGAAGAGGCTGAAAAGCTCGGGGAGAATAAGGCGCTTAAAATCAACGTTATGCATGAGGATATTTTCAACTCCATGCACAGAATATAATCCTTATTAAGTTGAAAGGACATATTACATAATGATAAATACTCACGATATACTCGAAACTATAAATATGATTCAAGAGGAAAACCTCGATATTCGTACTATCACAATGGGTATTTCGCTTCTTGACTGTGCAGACTCTGATATTGACAGGGCTTGTGATAAGATTTATGACAAGATTTGCAAGAGAGCCGAAAACCTCGTTAAGACGGGCGAAAATATCGAAAGAGAGTACGGTATTCCGATTATCAACAAGAGGATTTCCGTTACTCCTATTGCAATGGTAAGTGCAGCAAGCGGCGGCGACCCCGTAAAATACGCAAGGGTGCTTGATAAAGCGGCTAAAGAGGTCGGCGTAAACTTCCTCGGCGGTTATTCTGCTCTTGTTCAAAAGGGCTTTGCCGCAGGCGACGAGAGACTTATCAGAAGTATTCCCGAGGCTCTTGCCGTAACAGACAGAATTTGTTCAAGCGTAAATATAGGCTCGACAAAAGCCGGTATCAATATGGACGCCGTAAGACTTATGGGACAGATTGTCAAGGAGTCGGCGGAGAAAACCATTGACAAGGGACTTGTAGGCCCGTCAAAGCTTGTAATTTTCTGTAACGCTCCCGACGACAACCCCTTTATGGCAGGCGCATTCCACGGCGCAGGCGAGCCCGACAGCGTAATAAACGTCGGTGTTTCGGGTCCGGGCGTTGTGCGTGCGGCTCTTTCTAAAATTCCCGATGCCGATATTACAGAGGTTGCGGACACGGTTAAAAAGACTGCCTTCAAAATTACAAGAGTCGGTCAGCTCGTTGCAAAGGTGGCTTCGGAAAGGCTCAATGTTCCGTTCGGAATTGTTGACCTGTCGTTAGCACCCACACCTGCTGTCGGCGACTCCGTTGCCCATATACTTGAGGAAATGGGTCTTGAGCAGTGCGGTGCTTGCGGTACGACTGCTTGCTTGGCACTTCTCAACGACGCAGTTAAAAAGGGCGGAGTTATGGCTTCCTCACACGTTGGCGGACTTTCAGGCGCATTTATCCCCGTTTCCGAGGATGCAGGTATGATTGACGCCGCAAGAAGCAAGGTGCTTTCGATTGAAAAGCTTGAGGCTATGACGGCTGTTTGCTCTGTCGGTCTTGATATGATTGCAATTCCCGGCGACACCTCGGCAGAGGTTATTTCGGCTATCATTGCCGACGAAGCGGCTATCGGTATGGTAAACTCCAAGACAACCGCAGTCAGAGTTATCCCGGCTATCGGCAAGAAGGACGGCGAAGAGGTCGAGTTCGGCGGTCTGTTCGGTGTTTCTCCGATTATGAAAGTCAGCACCGCATCTCCCGCTAAGTTCATTTCAAGAGGCGGCAGAATTCCTGCTCCGTTGCAGAGCCTTAAAAACTGATTACAATAAATTTATAAAAATTTTAAGACGCCTTGTCTGTCGATTAAGCAGATAGGGCGTCTTATTTTAATTAAAAATGCAAGTTTTCCGCCTGAAAATTTCGTGCTTTCGGCTCGGAATATGCACATTTCGGTCGAATTCTGTAAAGGGATATGCACTTTTCCCATTTTTTACCAAAACAACTTTTAATCATAAAAACGGTTCAAAACTCTGTTCAAAATGTTAAAAACTTGATAAATCAAGGTTTGTTTTCGACATTTTTGTAAAGTGATTTACTTTACATTGATTTTTACCTGATTTTTAACTATACATTTAGCCTATTAGAAAAAATTCTATTTGCAAGATTTTTTGCATAATTTAATAAAGCGGAAAAATCGCAATTTTTATCCTTTAATCCTCAATCGCCGTTTTGAGCAGCTGCATTGCAGGAAGAAAATCCTCCGTTTTGACAGATGAGCACGATAAAAGAAATTGCGGCTTTTCGGATTGCTCTCCCGTTCTTAATGAAATTCCGTTTTTCTCGGCACGCTTGATTATCTCGTCGGCAGAAAGCTCGCAGTCAAGTCGGAGCTTAATTATAAATCCCGTCTGACCGATATGCGTATTTGCCCTTTTGCCGAATACCGAGTGAATTGCGTTGTTCAGCTCAACCGCCTTTTGCGAATATAATTTTCTGACCTTTTTAATACGCCTTGACATATGCCCGTCTCTGATAAATTGGCAAAGTGCTATCTGATCCGTTGTCGAAACCGTCTGACTGTAAGCGTTTGCCTTTTTCTTGTACGCAGATTTCAGCTTTTCGGGAAGAATCATAAAGCTGATACGAATTGACGGAACAAGCAGCTTTGAAAATGTACCTATATATACGACGTTTTCTCCGCCGTCAAGACCTTGCAAAGAAGGTGTGGGGCGGTTGAAATATCCAAACTCGCTGTCGTAGTCATCCTCGATTATCAGCGTTCCGTTTTCGTGAGCCTGCTTGAGAAGCTCCAAACGCTCTTGCGTGGGCATAACGTCGCCCCAGCTGTTTATGTGCGAAGGGGAAATGTATATGACGGCCGCATTTCTTTCGGATTTTGTAACGGTAAATTTATGGTCGTCGAATATCGCAATACCCTGCAAGAACGAGGGGTCTCTGAAAAATACGCTTTTTCTGTTGCCGATTATTCCGCAAAGTATGTTCAAAAGACTTTGCACGCCTGCGCCGATAACAATATCGTCCTCGTTGCACATAACGTTTCTGTTTTCGGTAATATACTTTGAAAGCACCTGACGAAGCTCCGCCTCGCCCTGCACCTCGCCGTAGGAGAGAAGTCTGTCATCCTGCCTCAACGCACTTTTTAAGTATCTTCTCCACAAATCGAAGTCAAAGCTTTCTCTGTCGGCTTTAAGCGAAGCGAAATCATATATAATCTCTTTCTTTTTAGTGTCGCTCTTTTTAACATTTTCGCTCTTTTTTTGAGAGTGCGAGGCTATATCGGTAACATAGTATCCGCTTTGGGGCTTTGAGAGGATATAACCGTCGGCGGCAAGCTGTAAATATGCGTTCTCGACGGTTGTGCGGCTGACTCCGAGCTCCGCAGAGCAGCGGCGAATGGACGGAAGCCTTGACGTTTTCGGCAATTTTCCCGTCAGGATAAGCGATTTATAATAATCGTAAACCTCCATATATAATGTGTGTTCTCTGCCTGAAAGCTCCATAACTGACCCCTTAACTTTTTTAATTTTTGGCTATTTTAATAATGACAAATCAGTTATATTATATATGCTATAAGAGAGAAATGCAAGTAGGTGATTATTTGAAGAGAATTGCGGCTGTAAACGATATATCGGGCTTTGGCAGATGTTCTCTTACGGCGGCGTTGCCCGTCATATCTGCCCTCGGGATTGAATGTTGTCCGTTGCCGACTGCCGTTTTGTCAAATCAGACAGGCTATGACTCGTTTCATTGCGTCGATTTGACTACGGAGCTTTCAAAATTTCTCGGCGAGTGGAAGAAGCTCGGCACGAAATTTGACGGCATACTTACAGGCTACATTGCTTCCGCTACGCAGGCGGAGCTTATCTCGACATTCATCGACGAATTTGCGACCGAGGACACGGTTGTTGTTGTCGATCCCGTTATGGCTGACGACGGTCAGGTTTACGGCACTTATTCAAGGTCACTTTGTGCAAAGGTTGCACAGCTTGCGAAAAAAGCGGATATAATCACGCCTAATCTTACGGAGTTATGCATATTGGCAAGGCACAGCTACAAAGACCTTATTATGCAAAGCTCTCGCTCGGATTACCTTGAAACCGTTGAAAAAATTGCAAGAACGCTGCTTGTCGGAAACGTCAAGTGCGTTATAGTTACGGGTGTGCGCAGCTCGAGCTGTATTTGCAATATTCTTGTCGAAAAGGACAAGGTGTCTGTTTCAAAATCGGAGATATTCGGCGGAAGTTATTCCGGAACAGGGGATATTTTTTCAAGTATCGTCTGCGCTCATGCCGTAAAGGGTACGAGTATGGTCTATGCGGTTGAATCCGCAACAAGATTTTTAGAAAAATCCATAAAAGACTCCTACCGTGAGGGGACAGACCGAAACGACGGAGTTAATTTTCAGAAATATTTGGAGATGCTTACAAATGAGTAATGAAGCTAAAAAAACAACTAAAAAGGTTCAAACGAAACATCTTTATCTTATAGTAACGGCGGCACTTTGTGCGGCACTTATTGCGGTTATGACGGCTTTTGTCAAGTTCAATACCGGTATCAACGACGGCTATTTGCATTTCGGCGACAGTATGGTATATCTTGCGGCGTGCATACTTCCGCTTCCCTATGCAATGGTAGCGGCTGCAATCGGCGGCGCTCTTGCGGATATTCTCGCAGGTGCGGCTGTTTGGGCACCGTTCACGGCGGTAATCAAGGCATTGAACACTGTTCCGTTCGCTCTTATGTACACTCTTAAAGTTACAAAACAGCCGAACAGGATACTTAACAAGGCAACCGCAGGTATGCCCGTGCTTTCGGGACTTATAACCGTTTTCGGCTATCTTCTTGCCGAGGGAATACTCTATTCCTTCCCGTCAGCATGGACTTCCGTTCCGTTCAGCATTATTCAGGCTGTCGGAAGCGCAATTATCTATTATATTGTTGCCGCTGCTCTTGATAAGATGAATTTCAAATCTAAAATTATCAAATAATAGGAGCGATAAATATGGCAAATATTGTCTATACCTTTGAGGGACACGTTTATTTGAACATAACAAATGCGTGCCCGTGCAAATGCGAATTTTGCATAAGAAATAACGGCGACAGCGTCGGAGATGCCGATACGCTTTGGTTTTCGGGGCACAGTCCGTCGTTTGAGCAGGTCAAAAAGGAAATTGACGAGTTCGATTTCTCGGGCTACACGGGGGAAATTATCTTCTGCGGCTACGGCGAGCCTACCTGTGCTTATGACGTGTTTGTAAAAACCGCAAAATATTTAAGGGAAAAGCTGCCCGAATGTAAGCTGAGAATTAACACGAACGGACTTTCCGATCTTCTCAACAAGCGTCCGACGGCAAAGGAAATCTGCGAGCTTATGGACACGGTTTCAATTTCTCTTAATGAGTGTAATTCCGAAAAGTACGAGGCACTTTGCCATCCGAGTTTCGGTGAAAAGGCTTTCCCTGCAATCCTCAAATTTGCCGAGGAGTGTAAGGCTTGCGGAGTAAACCTCAAATTCTCTGTTGTTGACGTTATTTCAAAGGAAGATATAGACGCTTGTCAGGCACTTGCGGATAAAATGGGTATTCCGTTAAGAGTCAGAAATTATACGGCAGACTGATATGAGCTACAAATTTTTTGAAAACAGGGAGTGCGAGTTTTATCCCTGCCATAAAGGACTTGAAAAGCTCAACTGTCTTTTCTGCTATTGTCCGCTTTACTTAAAAGAGGACTGCGGCGGCAATTTCAAAATCCTCGAAAACGGAGTAAAGGATTGCTCAAACTGCCTCTTTCCTCATAAGGCGGAGAACTATGAAAGGGTAATTGAAAAATTATCAAATAAGTAACGAAAAGCACTCTTTAAGGGTGCTTTTTTGTTGAGTGAAAAGTTATGGGTGAAGTGAGGAGTATGGACAACCCTTGCGGGTGTCCGCAATCCGCAAAAGTTGGTAGGGACAGGGCTCGCCCCTGTCCGTCAAAGGCTCCCTTGTAAAGGGAGCTGGCGTTTTTTTGGAACAAAAAATGACTGAGGGATTTTATAAAACCATATTTACAATCCCTCCGCCTCACGTTCGTTCGGCACCTCCCTTTACACAAGGGAGGCTGAATATGCGGTTGTCCGTTGATTTGATTTTATATGTGATTTGTTGCGGACAGGGGCGAGCCCTGTCCCTACGGTATGATATAATTTTTCACTCCGTGCGAAGCAGCCACTTCTTTTCACTCTTCACTTTTCACTCTTCTCTGCCCGAAAGGGCTTGTCCCACCGCCCTACCGTGAAAAATACACAAAAAATACGCTCCCAATTTCTTGAGAGCGTATATAATCCGAAATAATCTTTTATCTCTTTGAGAACTGAGGTGCACGACGGACCTTGTTGCTTCGCAACGGTCCGATAATTATATTATCCGTTCGCTCTGCTTCGCATACCGCTCACGATGATATGGCGCTCGTCGTGCCAAAAAGAAAAAAGGCACTCCGTAAGGAATGCCTTGTATAGATAATCTTTTATCTCTTTGAGAACTGAGGTGCACGACGAGCGCCTTTGAGTCCGTACTTCTTTCTTTCCTTCATTCTCGGGTCACGAGTGAGGAAGCCTGCCTTCTTGAGTGCGGGACGAAGATTTTCGTCGTACTGAAGGAGAGCTCTTGAAAGACCGTGGCGGATTGCGCCTGCCTGTCCTGTTACGCCGCCGCCTGCAACTGTGCAAACGATGTCGAACTTCTCTGTCAAGCCTGTAAGTGCGAGAGGCTGACGAACAACGAGCTTCAATGTTTCAAGACCGAAATAATCATCGATATCTCTGTTGTTGATTGTGATTTTACCTGTACCTGCATATACACGAACACGTGCTACTGATTTCTTTCTTCTGCCTGTACCGTAAAAATAAGGTGTTGAATCGTACATTTATTTTTGCCTCCCTTTCTTAAAATTCTCTTACAGTCGGCTGCTGTGCTGCATGAGGATGCTCAGCGCCCTGATAGATGTGAAGTCTTGTAAGAGATTTTGCTCCGATTGTGTTAGCGGGAAGCATTCCCTTAACTGCCTTTTTAAGTACGAACTCGGGCTTCTCAGCCATAAGAGTCTTGTACTGAACCTTCTTCATATTACCGATATAACCTGTGTGGTGGTAATACATTTTCTTCTCAAGCTTGTTGCCTGTAAGAACCATTTTTTCAACATTTACAACAATTACGAAATCACCGCAGTCTGCATGAGGTGCAAATGTGGGCTTGTGCTTACCGCGAAGAAGATGAGCAGCTTCAGCAGCGATGCTACCGAGTGTTTTACCTTCAGCGTCAAGTACATACCAGCTACGAGTGATGTCGCCTGCTTTAGGCATATAAGTTGACATAACTTTTTCCTCCGAATATTATTTTTCTTTATTGCTCGGATATGATACCACCTAAAAGCGATTTCGTCAAGACATTTTTTCATATTTTTTAACGGACAATGGGGTTATCTCTCATTTTCTCCGTTTTTCTCGTTATTTTATAGTGTTTGCTCATTTATTATTTTTGAAATAAACGCATAAAAATAACCACAGCTTCAAACATCTGCCTAAAGCCGTGGTCATAAAAATCAATTATCTTTCCTCCAACGGAAGATATATCTGTGATTCGCCGACGCTCTTATATGCCGGGCGGATAATCTTATCGGTATTGATAAGCTCCTCAATCCTGTGAGCCGACCAGCCTACAATTCTTGCAATCGCAAAAATAGGCGTGAACAATTCAACCGGAATACCGAGCATACTGTAAACAAATCCGCTGTAAAAGTCAACGTTTACGCTGACGCCCTTATATATCTTACGCTTTGCGCCGATAACATCCTTGCCGATTTTCTCAACTGCGTTATAAAGTGCGTAATCGTCCTCTCTGCCCTTTTCAACGGCAAGAGCCTTTACGAACTCCTTAAACACCTGTGCTCTCGGGTCGGAAACGGAATAAATAGCGTGTCCCATACCGTAGATGAGCCCCTTGTTGTCAAATGCCTGCTTATCGACAAGCTTTTCAAGGTAATGCTTTACCTGCTCCTCATCCTTTGTATCGGTAACATTTTCCTTCAAGTCGTTCATCATCTGAACAACCTTTATGTTAGCTCCGCCGTGCTTCGGTCCTTTAAGAGAAGAAAGAGCCGCCGCCATAGTCGAATATGTGTCAGAGCCTGACGAGGTTACAACGTGAGTTGTAAACGACGAGTTATTACCGCCGCCGTGCTCCATATGCAAAATCAAAGCCGTGTCAAGAACTCTCGCCTCAAGCTCCGTGAACTCCTTGTTGGGACGAAGCATACGAAGTATGTTTTCCGATATAGACATATCGGGGTCAGGACGGTGAATATAAAGGCTGTCATTGCACTCGATATGATTATATGCGTGATATGCGTAAACCGAAATTGCAGGGAAGCAGCTGATAAGACGCAAGCACTGATTCAATACATTTTCAACGCTTATATCAGAAGCATTTTCATCGTATGCGGCAAGAGCCAGCACGCTCCTTGTGAGGCTGTTCATTATATCCTTAGTGGGAGCCTTCATAATTATATCTCTTGTGAAATTAGTCGGGAGTGAGCGCATACACGCAAGCACCTGCGTAAATTCATCAAGCTCTGCCTTAGTCGGAAGTTTTCCGAAAAGAAGAAGATATGTAGCCTCTTCAAATCCGAAGCGATTATCTCCTCTGCCGCTGATAAGGTCAATTACATTTATTCCTCTGTAAGAAAGCTTGCCTGCGCAAGGTATTCTCTCGCCGTCAACCTCCCTAAATGCAATTATCTCGGAAATTGTGGTAAGGCCTGCAAGTACGCCTTTACCGTTTTTGTCCCGAAGTCCTCTTTTCACGCCGTATTCATCATAAAGACCAACGTCGATATATCCGTTGTCTCGGCACATCTGGGCATGAATTTTATTGTAGTTTTCAATATCCTGTTTTGTCAAATCCATGTCATTTCTCCTTTCGGGTTAATATATTATCTAAATTATACACTATTATACCACATAATTGGTTAAAATATTGTTAATTTTTGTAAAAAACAGGCAAGAGCGATATGAAAAACCACTCTTGCCGTAAATACATATCTCTATAAATCAGATTTTCGCCAAAGCCTGCTCAATATCGGCAATAATATCCTTGACATTTTCAATTCCGACAGAAAATCTTACAAGATCGGGTGTTACGCCGCACTCGATAAGCTCTTTATCGGAAAGCTGACGGTGAGTTGAAGAAGCAGGGTGCAAAACGCAGGTGCGTGCGTCTGCAACATGAGTAACAATCGCCGCAAGACGAAGGTTGTTCATAAATTCCTCTGCTTTTTCTCTTCCGCCCTTAACGCCGAAGGAAATTACACCGCAAGTGCCGTTTGGCATATATTTCTGTGCGAGGTCATAATCCTTGCTTGATTTAAGTCCCGGATAATTGACCCAAGCGATTTTATCGTTGTTTTCAAGGTACTCGGCAACCTTTTGAGCGTTTTCGCAATGTCTTTCAACACGGACTGCAAGGCTTTCAAGACCTACATTGAGCAAGAAAGAATTGAACGGAGACGGGGTCGAGCCGTAATCTCTCAAAAGCTGAGCTACAATCTTTGTGATATAGCCTGCCTTGCCGAAATCCTTTGCATAGGTAGCACCGTGATAGCTCTCATCAGGCTCTGTCATACAGGGATATTTGTCATTTTGATACCAATCAAAGTTACCGCTGTCAACAACACAGCCGCCGATAGTCGAAGCGTGTCCCTCCATATACTTTGTGGTCGAATGAGTAACAATATCTGCGCCCCATTCAAAAGGACGGCAGTTTATCGGTGTCGGGAAGGTGTTATCGACAACAAGCGGAACGCCGTTTTTATGTGCTACACGGGCAAATTTTTCAATATCAAGAACATCAAGCGACGGGTTTGCGACAGTTTCGCCGAAAACAGCCTTTGTGTTGGGCTTAAATGCCTTTTGAAGCTCCTCCTCGGGCAAGGTCGGGTCAACAAAGGTTACATCTATGCCGATTTTTCTCATTGTAACATTGAGAAGATTGAATGTACCGCCGTAAATTGTAGCTGAGCTTACAATATGGTCGCCTGCGCCTAAAATATTGATAAGTGCAAAGAAGTTTGCAGCCTGACCCGAAGAAGTCAATACAGCCGCAACGCCGCCCTCAAGCTCTGCGATTTTTGAAGCCACCGCATCATTTGTGGGGTTTCCGAGTCTTGTGTACATATAACCGGGCTGGAGGTCAAAAAGTTTCGCCATATCAGCCGAAGTGTCATATTTAAATGTTGTGCTTTCGTAAATCGGCAAAACTCTCGGCTCACCGCTTTTAGGCTGCCAGCCTGCCTGAACGCATTTTGTTTCGATTGAACAATCTGGTGTATATCCCATTTTATCTACCTCTTTTATTATAAATTAGCCTTAATAGCCGCCAAGAGCTCATCATAAGTCTCAAATGCGGGAAGCTCGGGATAATCGGCTTTAATTTTATCCGTGCTCTTGAAAAGGAAGCCTGCCTTGCTCGCCTTAATCATTCCTAAATCGTTATAGCTGTCGCCGCTTGCAATCGTTTCAAAACCGATTGACTGAAGTGCCTTAACAGTTGTAAGTTTTGAGTTTTCAACTCTCATTCTGAAGCCCGTGATTTCACCGTCCTCCGCAACCTCAAGGGTGTTGCAGAAAATCGTCGGCATACCGAGTTTTTTCATCAAAGGACCTGCAAACTGAGTGAAGGTATCGCTTAAAATGATAACCTGTGCAAGGCTACGAAGCTCATCAAGAAATTCCTTTGCGCCGTCCATAGGCTCGATTTTGGCAATTGTTTCCTGAACCTCTTTAAGTCCCAAGCCGTGCTGCTTGAGAATATCAAGACGGTATCTCATAAGCTTGTCGTAATCAGGCTCATCTCTCGTCGTCTTTTTAAGCTCGGGAATACCGCTTTCCTCTGCAAAAGCAATCCAAATTTCCGGTACCAATACGCCTTCCATATCAAGGCATACAATGTTCATATCACTCATAGTTTCTCTCCATTCTTAAAGTTATGGTTTACTAATAAATTATATATCATTCATAAAGAGATTTCAACAGTTGATTACCAACCGTCAATCTCTCCTCTTTGCAATGCACCGACAATCTTTTTTCGTAATTGCGGATAGTCTTTTTCAAGCGAGAGCAAAAGCTCCTTGACCGTCTGCCTCTGCGTAACCTTATCGGCAGGACATTTGCTCTTTACTATCGGCAATTCGAGACGGCTTGCCGCCCTTGCAACGTCCTTTTCATAGCAGAAAATCATAGGGCGTATCAAATACAAATCCTTATTCGACAGATATGAAACAGGCGAAAAGCAGCCTATCGTTCCGCCGTTAAAAAGGTTCATTATAACGGTCTGTGCCGCATCGTCCAAATGATGTCCGAGAGCAATTTTATTGCACCCTGCCTCTTTAGCTGTATCGTGCAGTATTCCCCTGCGCATTTTAGCGCAAAGCGAGCAGGGATTTTTTTCTTTTCTGTCAACAAAAATCACTTTGTAAAGGTCTGTTTTCTTGACTATATACTCAACGCCAAATTCGTCGCAAAGCGTCTGAACACGGCTGAAATCTCCGTCCTCAAAATTGAAGCGATAGTCAAGCGTTATCGCCACAACCTCAAACTTTTTCGGATAAAACTCCCTAAGTCTTGCAAGAGCGTACAAAAGAGCGAGCGAGTCCTTACCGCCCGAAACACCGACGGCAATTCTGTCTCCCTCGTCGATCATATTGTATTTGTCAACCGCCGCCCTCGTAAGGCTCAAAAGCTGTTTCATTAAATCACCGTAAAATATTTTACCGCATTTTCACGGCAAAGTAAATAGTAACGCTTTACAACTTTTGCCCGTTAATATATAATCGTAGTAGGTGATTAGTGTGAAAATCACACTAATCAAATTATATTGCCCTCAAAATTTGCCTTTGACATAATTTTGAGCCGGCAGAAATTACCATTATGCCTGTTCAGACAACGCAGGTTAAATCGGTGATTTTTAATAAACTTTTTGTTGCCTGAAAGGCTATGGTGATTAGTGTGTTAAATTTACGGCCCCTGCTCTTAAAATATTGGGATATATGCGTCAACGGAAATGACGAAAAGCGCATTGCCTCGCAAACTCCGCCTACGGGTGTACGGACATTTTCTGACATTCCGTATATTGATGACGGAACCTGGCAGCACAAGCTTGATGTTTACCGTCCCGAAAGCGAAGACAGGAATTTGCCCGTTATCGTGGATATTCACGGCGGCGGTTGGATGTACGGCACGAAACGCATTAACGAATACTATAATATGACCCTTGCGCAGCACGGCTACACCGTTTTCAGCATAAACTACCGTCTTGTGCCCGAATGTGAAATTGACGGTCAGCTGCAGGACTGTATGCACGCACTCAAATGGATAAAGGAGAATGCCGAAAGCTACGGCGGCGACCTTTCACGTCTTTACATAACGGGCGACTCGGCAGGCGGATTTTTAGCGGCTTACAGCGCGCTTCTCAACAATTCCGACGAACTGCGCAGAGCCTTTGACACCATATCGCCGAAGCTTGACATCCGTGCGGTCGGTCTTACCTGCCCCGTGTGCTATATGCTCGACAGCTCCGTACAGGGAATTTATATGAAGCAGATACTCGGCAGGGATTTCAAAGAAACCGCCTACTGTGGCTTTGTAAACCTTGACGAAGCAGTTAAGTTAAGCCCTATGCCTCCTACATATTTAATTACCTGCGGCGGAGATATGCCCGCAAGGAAAGCTACCTACAAAGCATACAACGACCTTAAAAAATGCGGCGTCGAATGTGAACTCAATTTCACACCCGACAAGAAGTGCTTGCATGTTTTCAATATAGTTGACCCGTTTTCAGAGCGTTCAAAAAAGGTAAACGACGCTATGCTTGACTTTTTCAAGGCTCATTAAAGTCCATATCACACACAAACCCCGTCCATCAAGATGGACGGGGTAATTTTATTATCTGAAAATCACGGCTTAATCTTCTTTTTTACGCTTTTTAATGCAAACGGGAATAACTATCGCCGCTGTAACAGCTACCGCAGCCGCACCTACAAGCGAATAGGTCTTAAAGCCTGTCTTTGCAATATCAGCCTTTTCAACCTTGTTTGCATTGTTCTGTGCGCCGTTGGTATCGGTTATGCTTCCGCCCTGATTTGCACCGCCCGTCGAGTTGTCAACGTTTCCGTGCTCTTTGGAAACTATCTTGCCCTCGCCTCTGTGTCCCGTTGTCTGTGTCGGGTCAAAGGCAAGTGTACGCATCTTAACTCTGCAAAGGTCATATGTGCAAAGTCTGAGTGCGTTACCGAAGCCTATCGGGTCTTTTTCGTAGGTCTGCTTCATATTTGTTGTCATCTGAAGTTTCTCCGCAAAGTACCAAAGAGAAGTAAGGCAAGCGTCGTTTCTTGCATAGGTTGCAAGTACGGGGTCCATATAGTTAGCACCCGTTACATTGATATAAGCGTCCGAAACAACGAAGCCGTCAAAGCCCCACTCGGTACGCAAAAGGTCGGTTATAAGTGCCTTGTTACCGCTGCACCAATCTGCGCCTATTCTGTTGTAAGCCGACATAATGCCCCAAGCCTTGCCTTCTTTTACCGCTATTTCGAACGGCTCAAGATAAAGCTCACGCATTGCCTGCTCGTTCGTCCAAGTGAACAAACCTCTTGTCTGTCTGTTTGTCTCCTGATCGTTACATACGAAATGCTTAACAGTAACAACAAGCTTCTGGCTCTGTGCACCTCTTGTTACAGCAGCCGCCATCTTACCCGAAAGCAACGGATCCTCTGAATAATACTCAAAGTTTCTGCCGCCCATAGGGCTTCTGTGAAGGTTGCAGGCAGGAGCGTACCAAATGTGCGTGCCAAGCTCTTTAGCCTCTCTACCTACCGACTCGCCGTAAGCATAAGCAAGGTCATCATTCCAGCTGCTTGCAAGTGCAAACGCAACGGGGTATGCGATACCCGACTCCTTATAGAGAAGTCCGCCCTCGCCCTTAACGGTAGCAGGTCCGTCATTGTCAACTGTTGTCGGAACGCCGAGCCTCTCAAGTCCGAGCGTCTTGTATCCGCTTTCGCAAATCATATCAATCATTTCTTCAACCGTGAACTGATCGAGGAACTTGTCCCAAAGCGAATTATCAGCGGCAACGTCGGCGAGCATTATTGCGCCGTCCTCATAAACAACGCCTGTGTTCTGAATAACGCCTTCCGTTGTGGGCAACGGTCTTGTATCGCAATCCTTAACAGCCTGAGTTGCAAGGAAATCTGTCGGAGCCGACGGCTTTGAATAAAGTCCGTCCGTTCTTGAAAGATAATGGAATGAGCCGAGTGCGTTATCAAAATGGTTTTTGATTTCAACGCCTGTTGTATCGTCGTTCTTAATTACCTTTGTTGTCGGAACCTCATAGTTATAGACGGCCTCGAAGTCTCTTACCGTATGTCCGACCTTAATCTGATATGTACCCGCATCAAGCACCCATGCCTGTCTGTTCTTATAGTCATAGGAAGCCATATCGTCGGTATCAAAGGTTATCGTTACCTTATCGCTGTGTCCGGGAGCGATAAGCTTTGTCTTTGCATAGCCTGCAAGCTCAATGGAGCTCTTTTCAATTCCGCCCGAATAGTACGGCGCCGAGAAATAGAGCTGTACTACGTCCTTGCCTGCATATTCGCCCGTGTTCGTAACTTTAACCGTTACTGAAATCTTATTGCTGTCAGCCGAATAATCTGTTACCTCCCAATCAAAGGAAGTGTAGGAAAGACCGTATCCGAACGGGAAAAGAACTCTGTTCGGAGCAAAGGTCTCAAAATATCTGTAGCCTACATATATGCCCTCTGCATAGTTGACAAAATACTTTGCAACCTGATCGGAATAGGCAAAGTTACCGAAGTTTGCGGTTGTGGGATAATCTGAAATATTATAAGCAACCGTATCAACAAGCTTACCCGACGGGTTTATCTCGCCCGAAAGCACCTTGCCGATTGAATCCGCACCGAACTCGCCCGGAGTCCACGCAAGCATTACTGCGTTTACGTTACGGCAATCGTTTATCCAATCAAGCTCAAGGATATTACAGGTATTGAATATTACAATTACATTTCTGAAATTACGGTCAAGCTTTTTGATTATAGCCTTTTCCGTATCGGTAATTTTAATATCATCGGGAGTCAGGTCAGCCATTTCCGCACCTGTTCTCGTGATAACAAAAATTGCGGTATCGGAAAAATCCTTTGCGTTTTTAAGTATGCTCGGAGTAAGATTTTCAGCCGGAAGCTCCTGCTGTATTTTACTGTTGAGCATCTGCAAAAGCATATCCACAAGACCCTGTCCCGTTTCTGCGATTGAATGCTTCTTTGCCCATTCCTCATAGAAATTGAGCAATTCCTCATTGTACTTTATGCCTGCATTTTCAAGTCCCTGATAAAACGAAATCGCATTTTCGGCAACAACCGAGCCCGAACCGCCTCCGCCGAGTGCGAATGCTATTGAGCCCATACCGAATACGTTTACCTTCTTATCGGTAAGCGGTAAAGCGTTATTCTCGTTTTTAAGAAGAACTATGCCCTCTGCCTCCATCTGCTTTGCGATGCTTTCGGCATTTTTCTTCGTTGAAGCCGAAATACTGCCCGCAAATGCCAATGTTACCGTTGACATCATTATCAACAGGCAAAGAACAGCGGCAAGTATGCGTTTTGACACTTTCATTTTTTCCACCTCTAAACAATGTGTTTAACCATAATCTTACACAATAATAATACAAAATTTTAACAAAAAAATAAAGAGTTATTTACCTTTTGTTCAAAAAATTGGCAACCTGCATTAAAGAAGTATTAACATTTTAGTTAAAAAGTCTAAAGAACGAAATCACTGTGTGAAGCGAGTGCGAAGCCACACAAAAAAGCTCCCCGAAATATGCTTTCACATACTCGGGGAACTCCAACGCATTTATTGTGCTAAAAATGTAATTTTGAAGCAAAACTGCCTTATTAACACTCAGCCTTATGTTGTATGCTTATGCGTTTTCTTCCTTCATCTTCGCAAAGCATTCGCTGCAATAAACGGGTCTGTCATCTCTGGGCTGGAAGGGAACTTTAGCCTCTCCGCCGCAGCTTGCACATGTTGCTGTGAACATCTGTCTCTCGCCTTTTACTGCGTTCTTTCTTGCGTCACGGCAAGCCTTACATCTCTGAGGCTCGTTTACAAAGCCTTTCTCAGCGTAAAACTCCTGCTCGCCTGCTGTGAATACGAACTCTTTGCCGCAATCTTTGCAAATAAGGGTCTTGTCTTCGTACATTTTAGTAACCTCGCTAAAATAAAAAATATTTTTACCCCCAACGGACTTGCACCGTCACATAAATCAAAATGCTCTCCTTCGAGAAGGGCTTGTTATTTGAACAATTTAAGCTTTTTTCTCGCTCTTTGAAGCGTTCCGTCAACGGCCTTAACTGTTGCGCCCGTCTTATCGGCTATTTCCTCATATGAAAGGCCGCTTAAAAACAGAAGCAACGCCTCACGTTCCTTGCTTGAAAGCTCGGAATCGATAAACTCAAAAATTCTTTTATATCCGTCCTCGCCGATAAGCTGCTCCTCAAGCGACTGTGAGGACGCCATATCCGAGTCGTCGGTTGAAAGAGAAATCGCTTTATCGAAAAAGACGCTTTTCTCCGAACGCTTGCGAATTACGGAAAGAAGCCTGTTTTTAATACAGACATTGAGATAGGTTTTGAAGCTTGCGCCTGCGTCCTTGTTATATGTTCCGATAGCGCAAAGAACGCCTATCATACCCTCCTGAGAAAGGTCGGCAAATTCAAAGCCGTTGCCCGAAAAGCTTTTCGCCTGTGCCTCAACAATGGGCAAAGCCATATCAACAAGCCTTGAAACAGCGTCCTTATCGCCCTGCTGTGCAAGAGTGAGAAGTCCCGCAATTTCTTCCTCGGAAAAACCGTTAATACACTCAGACAACCCAATTACCTCACACAACAAACATATAAAGCAAAAACATAAAACTTATCCACAATAGAATAATTATAACAGATTTCTAAATAAAGTCAAGTTTTTTGTGTAACTTGTAGAATTGCATTAAAACAGGCGGCTTATTTTGTATAAACTCCACAAAAGAAAGCCGCCTAAAGCTTAAAGTATTACATTTAAGAGGATAGTCAGCACGCTCGCCGCCATAAGCACGGCAAGAAAAACGCAAAGACCTTTAACAATTTTTCGATTGTTGAACATATCAGATTTCACCTTGTTTTCTGTTATTTGATACCCATAATTTTTTCCATATCGCTGGAAATTTCATTTGTAAACGCCTCAGCCGACGCCCTATCCGAAGCCACAGCGGTAATATAAATCTTTATCTTCGGCTCTGTGCCCGACGGACGAACGATTACGCCGCTGCCCGACGGAAGCTTATATGCCAAAACGTTTGATTTCGGAAGCTTGATTTCCTCGACCGCACCCGATTTAGTGTCCGTTCTTGTGCTGAGCTTATAGTCAGAAACCTCAACAACCTCTCTGCCTGCGATTGTTTTCGGCGGATTATTGCGAAGCTCGGTCATCATATCGCTCATCTTCTGCATACCTGCCGCCCCCTCAAAGCCGAAGTTGAGAAGCGTGTTCAGGAACATACCGTATTCCTTGTATATGTTCTGCATTTGATTGTAAAGGCTTATGCCTTTACTCTTATAATAAGCCGCCATTTCGCAAATAAGCATTGAAGCTACAACAGCATCTTTATCTCTTGCGTGTGCGCCTCTCAAATATCCGTATGACTCCTCCATACCGAGGATAAAGCGGTCTGTTTCATTCTTCTTTTCAAGCTTTGTTACAAGCTCTCCGATATACTTAAAGCCCGTGAGCAAATCCGCAGTCTCCGCACCGTATTTGCTTGCGATAACAGAAACGAGATGTGAGGTAACAATTGTTTTTACGACTATCGGATTTTTCGGAAGCTTACCCTGCTCCTTGAGTGAGGAAAGAATATACTCCGTGAGCATAATTCCGACCTCGTTGCCCGTCATAAGCTTATATTCGCCGTTATCAAGCACCGCAATTCCCACTCTGTCGCAGTCGGGGTCGGTAGCAAGAAGCAAATCAGCCTTTCTCTCCTTTGTCATTTCAATTCCGCACTCGAAAACCTGCTTGATTTCAGGATTCGGGAACGGACAGGTCGGGAAATTGCCGTCGGGAAGCTCCTGCTCCTTGACAACTCTGACGTCCTTTATGCCTATTCTGTCAAGAATTGCACGGACATGCTTATTACCTGTGCCGTTAAGCGGAGAATAAATAACGGACAAGTCCGCTTTTTCGCAAACCTCGGGGTTAACCCTTGCTTTAAGAACTTCATTATAAAAGCTCTCGACAACATCATTTGAGATATACTCGATTGTGCCGTCAGCCAAAGCCTTATCAAAATCGGCTGTCTTTGTGCCCGAGAACATATCGACATTTTGAATAAAATCATATGTTTTAGCAGCCGCTTCGTCGGTCATCTGATAACCGTTGGGGTCATAGCACTTGTAACCGTTATATTTTGCCGGGTTATGGCTTGCGGTTATGATAATACCCGAACTGCACTTATAGTAACGAACGGCATATGAAAGCATGGGTGTCGGAACAAGCTCCGGATAGATATACACCTTAATTCCGTTGCCTGCAAGCACCGAAGCCGCCGAGCGAGCAAACACGTCGGACTTAATTCTTGAATCGTAGGCTATCGCAACAGACGGATTTTCAAATTCCGAGTTGAGATAATCCGCAAGTCCCTGCGTTGCCTGATTTACGGTATATACATTCATTCTGTTAGTGCCTGCGCCGATTACACCTCGAAGTCCTGCTGTGCCGAATTCAAGGCTTTTATAGAAGCGGTCAAGGATTTCCTCCTCGTTGCCGTTAATGCTTTTAAGTTCTTCAACAAGGTCTGCGTCGGCAGTTGCCTTTTCACTCCAAAGCTTATAAAGAGCGTTTATATCATTCATAGTCTTAACACCTCTTAAAATTTTTCACTTATATTATACTCACTTTATATGTCAAAGTAAATAAAAACTTGTAATGTGCAAAAAATACAACTCTTTATAAATATGCAAAAAAGCAGGACAAAACGCCCTGCTTTCGATAATTTATGCGAGCACCTTTGAAAGGAATTCCTTGAGTCTTTCGTTCTTCGGGTGGTTGAATATTTCGTCGGGAGAGCCCTCCTCGACAATTCTTCCGTCGTCCATAAACAAAACCCTGCTTCCGACTTCCTTTGCAAAGCCCATTTCGTGCGTTACGACAATCATTGTCATTCCGCTGTCGGCAAGCTCTTTCATAAGGTCGAGCACCTCGCCTACCATTTCGGGGTCAAGCGCAGATGTCGGCTCATCAAAAAGGATAACGTCGGGATTCATCGCAAGAGTACGAACAATGGCAACTCTCTGCTTTTGTCCGCCCGAAAGCTGTGACGGATATGCGTCCGCCTTATCCTCAAGGCCTATTCTTTTAAGCAGTTCCATTGCCTGCTTTTGAGCGTCAGCCTTGATTTCCTTTGTGCTTTTAATTTTTTCGTTCTCGGGATTATTGCGGCGGAGCTTTTTCATTCTCTTTTTCTCAACATAGACGGGAGCGAGCATAATATTCTCGATAACCGTTTTATTGTTGAAAAGATTGAAATGCTGAAAAACCATTCCCATCTTCTGACGGTGAATGTTAATATCGACCTTCATATCGGCAATATCAACGCCGTTAAAGATAATACTGCCCGAGGTGGGATCCTCCATACAGTTAAGGCAACGCAGGAAGGTTGATTTGCCCGAGCCGGACGGACCTATAACAACGACCTTTTCGCCCTTTTCAATGTTAATGTTAATATCGTGGAGGACGCTGACATCGCCAAACGATTTGTTAAGGTTAACGACTTCTATCACTCTTACTCAAGCTCCTTTCCATCAATTTGATAAGACCGCTTATTACAAGAACAAGCGCAATGTAAATCAATGCCATTACTATATAGGGCACCATAAACTCATATGTGTTTGTACCGATTTTTCTGAACGCAACATACAAATCAAGTGCACCTACGAAGCTGACAATCGAGGTTTCCTTAATCAAAGCGATAAACTCATTGCCGAGCGTGGGAAGAATATTCTTTACCGCCTGCGGAATAACAATCTTAATCATTGTTGTAGCGAAGCTCAGGCCGATAGCACGGCCGCCCTCCATCTGACCGGGGTCAACGGACTGAATACCGCTACGCATTATTTCGGAAATATATGCGCCCGAATTCATACCGAATACGATTATAGCAACCGTAACAGAGGGAAGATTTATACCTAAAAGGGGTAAGAATACATAATATGAAAGCAAAAGCTGTACAACCATAGGTGTACCTCTGAAAAAGCCGACATAGAAGCTGCAAAATCCGTTAAGTACCCTCGGAAGCACCTTATATTTCGGAGAAACACGCACTATCGCAATCAGTGTACCGATGATTATACCGATAATCAAGCCTATTACCGCAATTTTCACGGTGTTAGACAGACCCGTTAAAATCTCTGACCTGTACGAAGCGGCACTGGACCCTTGAAACAGAGAAATAAATTTCTCAACCTTGTACTGAAAATCACTCATAAATACATTCCTTAAACAACTGAATATTTTATCTTAACAACGCAATAGCCTCACCGATTTGGTGAGGTTATTGCATTCTTTATAACTGCATTATTATTTTGTGCCGTTAATTGATGCTGTAATCGAAGCCGCGGGAGCTGCGTCAACGATTACATAGTCAAGGTTGCCGTGAAGCATATCCTGTACTGCAAGAACCGCACTCTGATAAGGCTTTGTTGAAAGCTTGAGACCGTTGTTCTCATAATCGCCCTTGTTTTCCGAATACTGCTGACCTGTTGTACCTGTCTGGAAGCCGATTGTTGTCTTGCTGTCAAATGTCTTGAGAACATTGAGAACATCATCAGCTGTCTTGCACTCGTCAAACTTGGTGTCGTCGCTGCGAACGATAAGCTTCTGAGAAGCCTGATAGTAAGAGTCTGAGAATGTAACGTTTTCCTCACGCTTGGGGTCTATTGTAAGACCTGCCATTGCGATATCGCACTTCTGCTGACCTACTGAAAGGCAAACAGCGTCAAAGTCCATATTTTTGATTACAAGCTCTTTACCGAGATAATCTGCAAGAAGCTTTGCAATTTCCATATCAACGCCCAAATACTGCTCACCCTCTGTGTATTCGAAGGGCGGGAACTCTGCGTTTGTAGCAACTACAAGCTGATCCTTTGATGAGTCCTCAACAGCCGAAGTGATTGCAACCGGTGTGCCGCCGAAATTGTGGTTGAAGATTTCATCCATTTTTCCGTTTGCTTTAATTTCTGCAATGAATGCGTTTACCTTTTCGAGAAGCTCGGGCTGAGTCTTGTCAACACCGAAAGCGTATTTCTCTTCGGTCAACTCAATGTCGATAACCTTTGCGGTAACCTTTTCTGTGTTTCCGCAAGCTGCGAAACAACCGGCAATCATTAAGATTGCAAGAACAACTGACATAATTTTAACTACTTTTTTCATTATGTATTCCTCCTGAATGTTTTTGATGTTTCGTATTATACACTATCCTGTAATAAAATGCAAGTAAAATGTATAAAAATTCATAAAATTATTTATTTTTTTTATTTTTGAACACGATGAGCTTTGAAAATACGTAGTTCAAAACCACAACCACGACCGATACAATTACCTTTGCAAGTGCACCGTCAACGCCGAAAATCCTTTGATTTAAGCCGATTTTAACGAGCAACGGCACTCCGAATATCTCAATAACTCCGGTAACTGCTCTCGCCGCCACAAAGGAAATGAATTCTTTTATGCATATATTCATTTCAAAGCTTTTGCTTTCAAAAACCCATATTTTATTCGTAATAAATGCAAAAATAACGCCTGCGACCCAAGCGACCGCATTGCTGACGGTTATTTTCACACCCTCCTGTATGCTGTCGGGCAAAACGAAAACCAAAGCGGTATATACAGCCCAGTTTACTAAAGTCGTAAGCACACCGAAAATAAAATAGGTTATAAGCTCCTTATATTTAATTATAAGCTCCTTGATTTTATTCATAAAATAATATTCCTTTATTTTGTAAGCTCTGTGAACAGCTCTAAAAATTCACGTTTTGTTTCATCTATCGGCTTTATGCTGTTTTTCAAATCCACGCTGACAGGCGTTGCTTCGACATTTATTTCCTCGCCGTTAAAGAGCATAAACTCATAATAAAGCATTGAGTCGTCAATGCCTCTTGCAAGCCTTATTTCTTCGTCTGTGAGCTCTCCGATATATTTTGAAAAGATAATTTTTTGATATTTTCCTTCAATTTCCGAAAAATACGGAATTTGCTGCTTTAACGGTCTTGTCATATCGCCTATATACGCCTCTGCACTGTCATGAAGCAAGCATAAAAGCTGAACCTTTTTACTGTATCCACTGCTTCCTGCCTCCAAAGCGCAGTTTATGCTGTGCCTTGCAACAGAAAAGAAGGTGTCAAAATGACCGTTAGCTCTTGTAAGCATAGAAAGAGCGTGCGCAATGTCAATAATGTCGATGCTCTCCTCCGTCGGCTCTGTCGGGTTAAGCCTTATGTGGCTTATTGTCGTTATATAATTTTTATTAACCATAATAGCTCCTGAAAATATATTCGTCAATTTATTGGCTCCCTCTGACGAGGGAGCTGTCATTTTTCTTTGAAAAATGACTGAGGGAGAGATAACGAAAATTCGCTGTTTATTGCTTTCTCTCCTTCCGTCACGCCTTACGGCGTGCCACCTTCCTCGTCAGAGGAAGGCATTTTGTTTATTTCATTTTTAACTGCTCTGTCAATATACTCGCAAACGCCGTAAAAATTCCTTGTAACATCCAAATTACATATCCTAACAACTTTCACCTTTTGCTTGTTAAGTTCAAGCGTGCGAATATCGTCTTTGATTTTGTTTGAATACGAATAATGTTCTCCGCCGTCGAGTTCAATAGCCAATCCTGCTTTTGCGCAATAAAAATCAACTATATAATCGCCAACCGCTTTCTGTCTCTGAAAACGAACAGGATAATTTTGTAAAAAATCATACCATAGTTTTCTTTCCCACGGAGTCATATTTTTTCTCAGCATTTTTGCTACTTGAATATTTTTCTTATTATATTCTTTCATTACTAATACCTCAGAGTATATCATACCATTTCCTCCGCCTCTTTTCAAGTTAGCAAAAGGAGTGTATAATAGCAGCGAGGTGATTTAATGGGCGAATACTACCGCACCTTTAATGACGAGATGACGGAAATGTTTTCACAAAAGGTTTATAAGCTCTCGCTTGACGGCGGTATGACCTGCCCGAACAGAGACGGCAGCATCGGCACGGGCGGCTGTATATTCTGCTCTGCCGGCGGAAGCGGAGATTTTTCGCAAAAGCGATGTGAAAACATTGACCTGCAAATCGAAAAAGCTAAAAGTCAGGTTTCAAAAAAATACAAGGGCGACAAATATATAGCTTATTTTCAAAGCTACACCAACACCTATGCAAGCGTTGAATACCTTGAGAGCATTTTTTATCCCGCAATAAACAATCCGTGTATCGTTGCCCTGTCAATCGGCACACGCCCCGACTGTCTCGGTAAGGACGTGCTCGATTTGCTCAAAAAGCTGAATGATATAAAGCCCGTATATGTAGAATTGGGACTTCAGACCTCAAACGAGCAGACGGCAAAGCTTATCAACAGAGGCTACACGCTTGATGTTTTCGACAAGGCAATGTCCGACCTTCGAGAAATCGGCGTTAAAACGGTCGTGCATATAATTTTAGGCTTACCGCACGAGACAAAGCAGGATATGGCTTCTTCCGTAAGCTATGCCGTAAAAAGCGGCGCCGACGGAATAAAGCTCCAATTATTGCACGTTCTCAAAGGTACCGAGCTTGAAAGAATGTATCTGAATAAAGAATTTGAAACATTCAGCTTTGACGACTATATAAACACGGTGTGCGATATGATAAGCCTTGTGCCTAAAAACGTAACAATTCACAGAATAACGGGCGACGCACCGAAAAAACTGCTTGTCGCTCCGCTGTGGTCGGCGGACAAAAAGAGAGTTCTCAACGCAATAAACAGAGAACTGAAAAGGCGAAAAGAAAGCACATAAAAAAGAGACGGAAACCTAATTTAAGGCTTCCGTCATTTTTATTAAAGAACGTAAATTATAACGTCTCTTGCTCCCCACTGTCTGCACTGTGCGGTTGTGTTCATAAACAAATCAACCGTGAATTTGCCCTTCTTGACAAATCCGCCCGTATCTGCCGCTATGCAATAGCCGTAAACTATGCCGTCGGTTGATACGATATATAATTCTGTGCCGTACGGGAACTGATTGGGGTCAACCGCAATGTATCCCGGCTTTACCGTTCTGCCGCTTGCCGTTTTAGCGCCTGCCGAAGCAGAATAAGCAGCAGCCTTGCCCGTTACAACTCTCTTGTATGAAGTCGGTACTCCGTTTTCAAGAGTAAGGCTTGAGGGAGGAGTAAGCTCCGAGATAGGTGTTCCGCCGTTTTTAAGAGCAGCTACGGTAACCGCAGGCTTCTCCTTTGTGCCGACCGTCTTTATCTGCGGTACGGCTTCCTTTGTTACGGTTTCGCTGACAACGCTTGAAGAAGCGAGCTGACCGTCAACAATTTTGTCCGAATAAACAACTGTCTTTGAACCGTTCACGCCCTTTTGCGTTACCTTTGAATTTCCGAGATAAAGCTCATCTGACTTTACGGTCTGAGTTGTGTATTTGATTGCTTCCTGAGCAGTTCTCTCAACATACTCTACACGGTAAACGGTAATCTGTATTCCGTCATAAAGCTCTGTTTCCAAAGACGGCGATACCTCATCATTTTCTCCGAGTGTAACGCCTGCCTTAGCAACTGCATCAGAAACCGTTCCGTCGCCTGTTTTCAATTCGGTCGTTGCTCCGTCTGCCGTAAGCAAAACATTATACGCAGTCTGAAGCTTAACATTCATTGAATTTTGAAGAACAGTCTTTTCGGGGAGGTTTACAAGAATATCTTCGCTGAGCACAACACCCTTAGCCGAAAGGAAATCCGCAACAGTACCTGCGAATTTTTCGTTTGTAACATTTCCCTGAAGATCCGTAAAAGTAATATCCGCCGCACGGTAAAGAACGATTATACTGTCCTGTCCCACCGTAAAGCCGTCAAGATTTAATACATCATCATTTGTGGTAACAATTCCTGCTTGATCGACGATAGCCTGCGGATTTGATTTGAAAGTCGAAACTCTTGTAATTTCCGAGCCGTCATAAATGTCAACATTATATGTGCTCGGGGAGGCAGCAAATGCGGTACCTGCACACATAATCGCAAGTACAATTATAAGTGCCGTAACTCTTGAAAGAGTTGCACGGGTTGCGTTTGCATAGCCTTTTAATTCTATAATCATCATTTTGCTCCTTTAACTCATACCTCTTCGTTTTGGAATTTGCCTGAAGAAGCTGTTGGACGTCTCCGTAAATTTCCGTAAATTTCAGCCTGTCGGCTGAGAGAAATAGACGAATTTTTGACGCCTCTGTTATTTTCGCGTTTTGACTTTTGCCATTATATTTACTCATTTGTGAATTGTCAAATTTTTTGAAATAAGTTTTTTGTGCAAATTGCACAACATCAAATGTCAAAATATGTCAAATCGTGGTTTTTAAGCTTGAAAGATTTTATCCCGCTAAAGCATTTTCGGTGAATATTTGTGTAATTGTTAAAAAATTATGCTTTGTGGCGAATGCACCCCCGTTTTTTGCTTGAAATTGCTCTCAAAGCACCTACTTTTTGCCAAATATTCTATATATAGTATATTAAATTGTGGTGATTTAATTCATTTTAAGGGGATATTTTTGAAAAATATGGCTGTTTTTTCATTCAATCCACCTCTGATGGTATAAAATCGCCTAAAAATTGACATATTTTATGGGAATTTACATTTTTCTTTAATTTTAATAGAATTACTATTATATTTATGCTAAAATAATCAAGTATAAAAACACGGTCACAAGAGGTTAAAAGTATGAAAAGCTTCACGATAAAAAGCAATGATTCAGAGCAAAGGCTCGACAAATTTATTAAAAAAAGCGTTCCGAATTTGCCGCAATCCTTGATGTACAAATACATTCGCACAAAGCGTATAAAGGTAAACTCGAAGCGTGCGGAAATCTCTACAAGGCTTCAAGTCGGAGATACAGTCGATATGTATATCAACGACGAATTTTTTACACCGAGCGAGAAGCATTATGACTTTATGAAGGCGTCGAAAAGTCTTGACATTATATATGAGGACGAAAACATACTTTTGTTAAATAAAAAGCAGGGCATCCTCTGCCATCCCGACGACAGAGAGTACATTGACACGCTCATCGGCAGGGTAAAACGCTATTTATATGAAAAGGGCGAATATGATCCCGATACGGAGAATTCATTCGTGCCGTCGCTTGTCAACAGAATAGACAGAAACACAGGCGGAATTGTAATTGCGGCAAAAAATGCGGAGAGCCTTCGCATACTCAACGAAAAAATGAAGCTTCGTGAGCTGCACAAATATTATCTTTGCGTTACCGTGGGTACTCCGAAAGAAAAAAGCGCAATTCTCGGCGGTTATCTTGTAAAGGACGAAAAAAGCAACACGGTTACAGTGTCAAAAAAAGCCTCCGAAGGTGCAAAGAGCATTAAAACAAAATACAGAGTGCTTGAGAGTATCGACGGCTTGAGCCTTGTGGAAATTGAGCTTCTCACAGGCAGAACTCATCAGATAAGGGCGCATATGGCGTCAATCGGCTGTCCGCTTTTGGGCGACGGCAAGTACGGCAGAAACCGTGACAATAAAAAATTCGGCGGATACAAAAAGCAGATGCTTTATTCCTACAAATTGAAATTTGACTTTACAACAGACGCAGGCAAGCTCGCCTACCTCGACCAAAAGGAATTTGAGGTTCAGGATGTATGGTTCAAAGAGGAATTTTACGCAGGAAATTTAGTGTAATTTTCTATACTATTATATATAGGTAATTTTCAAGCGGTTTTTAATCGGATAATTTTAGCACATAATTGCAATATTCGCTTTTATGTGCTATCATTCTTTTAGTTTAATTTTTTGGGGTGAAATAATGTTTTCAAGAGTTGCAAGCGTCGGACTTTTCGGATTGGAATCATATCTTGTTGAGGTTGAGGCAAATCTCGGCGCAGGACTTCCGAGGTTTGACATTGTCGGACTTCCCGACACCGCAGTCAGCGAATCACGAGAAAGAGTAAGGGCGGCAGTTCACAACAACGAATATGACTTTCCCGTATCAAGAATTACCATTAACTTAGCACCTGCCGACAAGAAAAAAGAAGGCCCTGTTTATGACCTTCCGATACTTGTTGCAATTCTTAAATCGACGGGTCAATTAAGAGCCAATACAGATAACTGTGCTTTTGTCGGCGAGCTTTCGCTAAACGGCGAGGTGCAGAAAATCAACGGTGTTTTGCCTATGGTTATCAGGGCACAGCGTGAAAAGGTCGAAAACATTTTCGTTCCGTACAACAACCGACACGAGGGCGCAGTTGTAAAGGGTATAAATGTTTATCCCGTAAAAAACGTTCGTGAGCTTCTCGACCATCTCAACGGAGTTAAGCTTATTGAGCCTGTGTCCGAGGATGATTATCAAGAGCTCGGCGTTGCGCATGACCTCCCCGACTTTGCGGACGTCAAGGGTCAATACCAGCCGAAAAGAGCTTTGGAGGTTGCGGCGGCAGGCGGACACAATATAATGATGATAGGTCCTCCCGGCTCGGGTAAAAGTATGCTCGCCAAGAGAATACCGTCAATTTTGCCCGATATGACCTTTGAGGAATCGCTTGAAACAACAAACATTTACTCTGTTTCGGGTAAACTTCCGAGTGGTGTTTCGCTTGTAAAAGCAAGACCGTTTCGCTCTCCGCACCACACAATTTCCCCTGCCGGACTTTCGGGCGGCGGTACAGTACCGAGACCGGGCGAAATCTCGCTTGCACACAACGGAGTGCTTTTCCTTGATGAATTGCCCGAGTTTTCACGCAGCTCTATGGAAATCCTCCGCCAACCGATAGAGGACGGAAAAATAACGATTGCAAGGGTTGCGGCAACATATTCATATCCCTGTTCCGTGATGCTTGTTTGCGCTATGAACCCCTGCCCGTGCGGAAATTTCGGACATCCGACAAAGCCCTGCACCTGTGCTAAGGGCGCACCTGCAAGATATTTGTCAAAGGTCAGCGGCCCCTTGCTTGACCGACTTGATATACATATTGAAGTACCTGCCGTAGAATATGACGAGCTGTCCTCGAATGAAAAGGCGGAGTGCTCGGCAGATATTAAAAAGAGAGTTGACGCCGCAAGGAAAATTCAGCAGGAGAGACTTCGTGGCTCGCACATTTCCTGCAACGCAAAGATGACCTCGGCAATGACAAGGGAATTTTGTCAAATCACAGATGACGCCGCAAAGCTCCTTAAAGCCTCTTTTGAACAGCTCGGACTTTCGGCAAGAGCGTATGACAAAATTTTAAGAGTGGCAAGGACTATTGCCGACCTTGATAATTCGGAAATTATAAATTCCGACCATATTCTTGAGGCGGTGCAGTACAGAAGTCTTGACAGAAAATTCTGGAAAAACTAAAAAATATATATCCGAAAATGAGAAAACAGCTGTAAAGGTTAGTTCCTTTACAGCTGTTGCTTTTATGCCGCTTAGCCCTTGATATTCTTATATTCAGGCTTTATAACCTTGTCGGTTACGCTCTTGCCGATTGTAAATTCGGGAGTTCCCATTGAGCCGGGTGCCACCTCGTACTTATCAAAGACGATAACAAGCTCGCCTTTCTTGTTCCAGTAGAAATTGCAATCCGCTTCGAGCTTTTCAAAGTTCTGACCGAAGTCCTCACTGTCCACCCAATAAACCGCATCCGAGTCATTTTTCATTCTTTGCTTCATCTGACGTTTTATTTCAGCTTCAACGGTGCTGTAAAACTCATCATTCTCCGCTATATCGCTGAGCTTAACAATTTCGCCCTTTGTCTTGTCAATATGATAATATTTATAATAAGTGTTACTGCTTCCCGCCGTCTCATGAACGGTAATTTTAAGAGTAAACCATTTATCGGTATTTGTTACAACGTCATAATCGACATAAATTGCGCCGTATCCCTCGTTGCCTGCCGCCTTACGCTCCTCATCAAATTTGTCCGCAAGGATTTTTGTAAGCTCCTCGACATCCTTATTTATATAGTCTGCCGCACCGCTTTCGTCCTCAATTCTCGGAACGTTTATTTCCATTTCGTGATTATCATCGGAATAAAAATAATTTCTGATTGTAACAACCTTGACTATCCTGCCGATAACAGGCACATCGGCAAGTGATTTTGCATAAGCCTTGCTGAAATTCGGCATAAGCACCAAGAAGAAGAATACCACGCAAGCCGCAGTGGAAAGAATTTTCGGGAAAATCTTGATTTTACTTGCCGATTTATTTGTTTCGGGCAAAGAAGCAAGTGCATTTTCAACCGCCTTGCTTACGCTTTCGGGTACTTCAACGCTTTCTTCCTTTGCTTTTTCTTTTATATAATCGTCAAATTTATTCATTCTTGAAATCCTCCTTTAAGAGTTCTCTGAGCATTTTTCTTGCACGTGAGAGCTGTTGTTTAACCGCAATAGCCGTAGAATTTGTAACCTCGGCGATTTGACCTACCGAAAGATTTTCATAATAATACAGCACAACAACCGTTCTGTACGGCTGCTTTAAGCTCTCTACCGCAGAGCGCAGAGCAATAGAGGTGTCATCCTTTACGGGTACTGCTTGCGAAGCTTCGACCTTATGAATGGGAATTACCTTAGAGTCTTTACGGATAAGCTCGACCGCCGTGTTATGCACAATTCGTAAAATCCACGGCTTAAACGATTTGACGCTTTTAAGCGTATCCAAATTCTTATATGCCCTGTATATCGACTCGCTGAGCACCTCTGCGGCGTCGGCGTCGTTTTTCACAACAGAAAACGCAAGGGAATACATAGCTTTTTCATTTTCCGTTATTTTCTCACAAAAGGCGTCTTTGTCAATCAAGCTCACTCCTCCTTAATTATTTCGGATGTTTTACGGCAAATCCACTCGCCCCACTGCGCATAATACTTTGCAAGCAAATGAGCGTTGTCCTGCGTTTTGTCGGCTGATAAATTTCCGTCGGCATCGTCAAAAACGGGATTTGCGTCTATATAAAATACTTTCTTACCGTCGGCAAGTTTTGAAAGCTCGGAATTAAGCCTGTTGATAGCGGTGTTGTTGATTACCTTATCGGAGTCCGAACGGCTCTTTGATACGTGCAAATTCGCTTGAACAAAGATTGTAGCATTCGGCTGCTTCTCCTTTATAAAGCTGATAAGCTCGCCGTATTTCGACGTAATGCTGTCAAAGCTGTATCCAAGCTCGTTAATGCCGAGCATTACATATATTTTATCGTATTTTTTATTAGACAGCAACTCATTTAATGTAACTTTTCCGACCTTTGGCACGGAAATTCTGTCTTTTTGCGCATTGAACACGCTCATACCTACGGTTGCGAAAAAATCTGCGTTATCAAGCCCCGCATATTCCATAAGACCGACTGTTCGTGAGTCGCCGATAAACAACGCCTTTGACAAAGCGTCGGGATTTACAGGTTGCTGCGACGGCTCGGAGGTGCTCGGTGCCGTAGTAGGCTCTGCGGTAGTGCCTTCGGTCTGTGATGCGGTTACGGGTTGAGTGTCCTGAATTGTATTATCTTCTTTTTTACCCGAACAGCCGTGAAGCGAGAACACAGCGGTTACGGTAACAGCTAAAATTAAAAGTGCCAAAGTTATAAAATTCGATTTTCTCATTTTGCAGTCTCCTTAAAATCTAAAATACAAAAACGGGTCGTCAAAGCCCTTATACATACAGTAAATACTTGCGGAAAATATCGCAAGCAATAATATCGGAACAAGCACGCTGTTTCTTATGCGTTCGAGAAGCTTATACGGAAGCCTTGTCGAAAACAAAATCGAAACAATAAAGAAAAGATAATACTCTTTCAAATATTTAAGAAAATCATACTTAAACACCGACAACGCACCTGTTCCGAAGAACGGGAAAAGTCTTGTAAACAAAATGCCGAGCTCTCTCATATCCGACACCGCAAACACCGCCCACGTGAGCGGAATAATCAAAAGCATATAAATATGACCGATTGCGGGATGGGAATTGAGAAATTTACCCGTCAAGTATTTTTCCGTCGCTATCAATAAAAATAGGATAAAGCCCCACAGCAGAAAATTATATCCTGCACCGTGCCATATTCCCGTCAAGAGCCAGACAAACAACAGGTTAAACAGATTTCTCGCCTTTGAGCATCTGTTTCCGCCAAGCGGAATGTAAACATATTCTCTAAACCACGAGCCGAGAGTTATGTGCCACCGTCTCCAAAATTCCGTTACGGTAAGGCTCATATACGGATGGTCAAAGTTTTTCGGCAACTTAAAGCCGAGCATTTTTCCAAGTCCTACCGCCATTAGCGAATATCCGAAAAAGTCAAAATATATTTGAAACGAATACGCAAACAGAGCCATCCACGCAAGCGGCGTTGATACGCTCTCAAAGCCGATTGCAAGCGTTTGCGACCAAAGCTTTCCGATTGGATTTGCAAGCAGAACTTTTAATCCCAAACCGAATATGAACATTCCCAAACCGCAAAGCACGGCAGAAGCGTTTATTTTTCTGCTTTTCAACGAGCATTTAACCCGTGAATACGTTACGATAGGCCCTGCTATGAGCTGTTCAAACATTGCGATATAAACAGCATATCTCAAAACGCTTTTTTCAGCCTTTGTTTTTCCTCTGTAAACGTCCGCTATATATGATATGCCCTGAAACGTATAAAATGAAATTCCTATCGGAAGACCCAACGACGGTATTCCCGACAGCTTCGGAATAAACGGTGTAAGCTGCGAAAATACAAAATCCGAATACTTGAACACGCTCAATGCTATCAAATGGAACAGTATGCCTGATACAAGTATCGCCTTTTTGTGCTTTTGATATTTTTCAATTCCGACGCCGACCTCAAAATCAACAATTATACTCAAAACAAACAACGCAAAGTGATACGGCGTCTTTAATGTTCCGACAAGGTAAAAGCTAAGACTGCCGATTAGCAGCACGGCATTTTTCCACTTGTCGGGGACGATATAATAGCAAGCGAAAAACACCGGCATAAATATTAAAACAAAATTTAGACTGCTGAAAACCATAGCTTTTTTACCTCTCTGATATAAAGACGAAAGAGAAGTCAAAAAGGTGACAAAAAAATTTCGGTGCAATCAAAAAAGATTACACCGATTTTTTGTTGATTATTTATTTGTTGATATTTGTTGATTATTTATTCGTCAATTTTAATTTTCTTGCCGTATTTGATTTGGTTTACAATAAAGCCGACAAGAAGCACCAACGCCAACGGAATTAACAGAATTATAAGAAGCAGCACCGAAATTATAATTATCGGCAAGCCCTTTTTACTTTTAATAGTATGCTCGGGCTTCTCTTCCTCTGCCACTTCTCCCTGCTCGTCCTCGTCATAGAACGGCATAATCGGAAGCTCTGTTTCGTAAGCGTTTATTCCCCTGTTATGAATAAGCGGCTCGGCAAAATCATAAAGCGAGTCAACCTTTAACAGCTTTTTGAGGTCGATATGTAAAACCGACAAAATCGAATCGAGTATGCTTATAAGTCCCATTGCGATTTTATACTGCGGTTGATCGGGATTATAGAGATTTTCTCCGCCGTAAAGGTTTAATGCCATATCGATTATAAAATCAACTACGCTGTCATTCTTTATGTCGGCATAATCCTCTTTTTTAAGTCCCGTTTCTTTTTTAGTCCACTTGGCAACCGTGCCGATTGTAAGCTTATTGAGAAGCTTTGCGACAGGCTTTATAAGCCAACCGAATTTATAAACGACCTTTTTCTTAATGCTAATTGAGGTAACCATATTGGCAAAGGTTTCCGTGTCGCCTGCGGCGGCCTTAACCATATCCTTTACCATACCCGCAAGCTGATTTTTGAGATACTCCTGCATATCGCCCTGCATTTCAAAATCAGGCTCTTCGGTTATGAAATCCGTCGTCGTCTTAACGCTTTTGCCGTCATCATCAACGGTAACCGTTCTGATTGTACCCGGATAGCCTATCGGGGAAGCCGTGGCGATAGTATAAAATGTATTTCCTCTTTTCGAGGTTATTTTATCTATGCTGTGAATATGTGTATGACCCGTGAGCATAAACTGCATACCGAGGTCGGCAAACTGCTCTCGTCTTACGTCGAAATCGCCGAACATATCGTTCTTTCCGATAAGTCCGTAAATCGGAGACGGAGCTATTAACGGGTGGTGCGTCATAGCAAGCACAAACTCGCCGTTCGCCCTCGCCTTTTCAACCTCTGACCTTATCCACTCAAAGCAATCGTCGGAAACGCCGCTTTTGCCCGATAAATTTCTATCGTCATTTATCGCAAGCAGTCTGTATCCGTCTTGAAGCTTCACGGAATATGACATACTCTCCCTGTGCACGCTGTCCGCCTGATCGGGACCGAACTCACGGTACATATCGTATAAATCCTCACGTCTTGCGGCAGGAATATCGACCTTTTCATCATTTCTGTAAGCATAGGTCTTTCCGTCGTCCTGAAAATCGTGCGTCGCCGTTAAAACAAACACTCTTTTGCCCGATTTTTTAAGGTCACGGAGCATCTCGATAAATTCCTTGTGCGAATCAAAGTCGCCGTTAGACGTCGTGTCGCCCGAAAGCAACACGATGTCCGTGCGATTGTCTTTTTTTATCTGCTCAAAGGCAGCTTTAAGCACTTCTTCCGCCCTTTCAAGCAAAAGCTGACTTTTTGAGTTGCCCTTTTCGTAAGCCTTACCGTCTGTTCCGAGCTTCTTCGAGTAATAATGCGTATCGGTAATAACCGTAACCGTCAAAGGTTGTTTTGCCATATATCTACCACTCTTTCATTATCAGTTTATAGCCTTAGTTGCGATTTCCTCATTGAGCCTTGCGATAATATCGGAAAGAGCCATTGAGCCGATGTCGCCCTCGCCTCTTTTTCTGACCGAAACCGTCTTTTCTTCGACTTCCTTATCGCCGACAACAAACATATAGTTAATCTTCTGAAGCTGCGCCTCACGGATTTTATAGCCTATCTTTTCGCTTCTGTCGTCAACCTCAACTCTCATACCGTACTTTTCAAGCTCCGACTTAATCTCATATGCTCTCTCGTGATGACGGTCTGCAATGGGAAGAATTTTAACCTGAACGGGAGAGAGCCAAAGCGGGAATGCACCTGCATATTTTTCAATAAGAAGCGCAAGAGTTCTCTCATAGCAGCCGATTGACGTTCTGTGAATGATATAGGGATTTTTCTTTGTGCCGTCGGCGTCCGTATATTCCATACCGAACTTCTCCGCAAGCATCTGGTCAATCTGAATTGTGATAAGAGTGTCCTCTTTGCCGTGAACATTCTTAATCTGAATATCAAGTTTAGGACCGTAGAAAGCCGCTTCGCCTATACCGATTTTATAGGGGATTTCAAGATGCTTAAGGATTTTCTCCATAACGCCCTGAGCCTCGTCCCACTGCTCCTGAGTGCCGATATACTTTTCCTTGTCATTCGGGTCCCACTGCGAAAATCTGTATGAAACGTCCTCATAAAGACCGAGTGTTTTAAGCATATATATCGCAAGCTCAAGGCAGCCCTTAAACTCACTTTCAAGCTGATCGGGACGGCACATAAGGTGTCCCTCTGAAATTGTGAACTGACGGACACGGATAAGTCCGTGCATCTCGCCCGAAGCCTCGTTTCTGAAAAGCGTAGAAGTCTCATTGTAACGAAGCGGTAAATCACGATAGCTTCTTGCCCTGTTAAGATATGCCTGATACTGGAACGGGCAGGTCATAGGACGGAGTGCAAAGCATTCCTTTGTATCGTCTGTCGGATCGCCCAAAACGAACATACCGTCAAGATAGTGATCCCAGTGTCCCGAGATTTTATAAAGGTCGCTCTTTGCCATAAACGGTGTTTTGGTAAGAAGCCAGCCTCTCTTCTGTTCCTCATCCTCAACAAAACGCTGAAGAAGCTGAATAATTCTTGCGCCCTTCGGAAGCATAATCGGAAGTCCCTGACCGATAACGTCGCTTGTTGTAAATAGCTCAAGCTCTCTGCCGAGCTTGTTATGGTCTCTCTTTTTAGCCTCTTCAATGCGAGCCAAATGCTCTTCGAGCTCGGCAGCCTTCGGGAAAGCAACGCCGTAGATACGCTGAAGCATCTTGTTCTTCTCGTCGCCTCTCCAATAAGCGCCCGTGCATGAGGTAAGCTTAAACGCCTTAACGCTGCCCGTTGACATAATGTGCGGACCTGTGCAAAGCTCGTTGAATTCGCCCTGCTTATAGAAGGTTATATTCTCGCCCTTTGCTGCGTGCTCCTTGATAAGCTCGACCTTGTAAATTTCGCCGTTGTCCTCAAAGTATTTGAGAGCCTCGTCGGGAGTCATCTCGTACCTTTCAAGCGGCAAATTCTCTTTTACGATTTTCTTCATTTCAGCTTCGATTTTCTCAAGAATTTCAGGTGTGAAATTAACCTCAGAATCAAAATCATAATAGAAGCCGTTGTCAATAGCCGGACCTATTGCAAGCTTTGTATTGGGATAAAGGCGTTTAACAGCCTGTGCAAGAATGTGCGAGGCTGTGTGCCAAAAAGTCTTTTTACCGTCTAAATCGTCGCCGAAGGTAACGATTTCAAGCTCACAATCCTCCGTTACGGGAGTTCGCAGGTCACAATATTCTCCGTTAATTCTGCCGCCGAGAGCCGCCTTGTAGAGCCCCATACCGATACTCTTTGCGATTTCAGCAACAGTGATGCCGCTTTCAAATTCCTTGACATCGTCTCTTAAAGTTACTTTAATCATACATATTTCTCCTTTCAAAAAGAAAAAGCACCTCATCCCAATATTATGGGATGAAATGCTCTAAATAACATTCCACGGTTCCACCCGTATTGCAAGGCAAACGCCTTACCGCTCTGTGCGACCTTAACGCAGTCATACGGAACGGCTTAATCAACGCTTTCGCCGTTCGCTCGGGAGTGGTATCCGACCGTGCCGTCCGATTTCGTTCCAGCCGTGCGAAACCTCTCTCTGCTCGGGCATCGGTTTTCATTCTCCGTCAACGCTTTGCTTTTATTACATTATATTATACATTTTATGCGTCGCTTGTCAAGAAATGTTTTTATTATTTTTTTTAATTCAAAAACGCTTAACAAATTATTTACAAATTTTTACGCATAAATCATTGACAAATGAGGAAAATAACGTTAAAATTAACACTGTTAGCACTCAAAGATAAAGAGTGCTAATGAGTGCCAAAACAATCAGCGGTCAGGTGGTGAGATAAAATGGAAATGACCGAAAGAAAAGAAAAAATACTTGCGGCGGTTGTCGAAAAGTACATTCAGACGGGCGAGCCGATTGGCTCAAAGGCTCTTGTCGATTCACTCGGACTTTCCGTTTCATCAGCAACCGTAAGGAATGAGATGGCTGACCTGAGCGATATGGGTTATCTCGAACAGCCCCACACCTCGGCAGGTCGTATCCCGTCCAATCAGGGTTACAGGTACTATGTTGAGCATCTTATGACAACCTGCGATATGTCCCCGAGCGAGAAAAGCATCATAAGTTCCAAGCTTCGTGAGTCCTCGGGCGAGCCGCAGTCGGTGCTTGAAAAGGCGAACAACATTCTTGCAGACCTCACACATTGCACGGCGGTTTCCACAACCCCGTCGGAGGCGCAGGCGGTCGTTAAAAGAATTGAGCTTGTCCCGATCGGAACAAGAACGGCTATGGTCGTTATGCTCACAACAACGGGAATGCTCAAAACGAGGGTTTGCCGTACAGACAAGGAAATTACTATTGATATTGCCGAGAATTTCTACAATATCGCAAAGCAGTATTTTATCGGAAAGCCGGCTTCGGATATTACAATTCCGAGAATACAGACCCTGGCATTGTCCCTCGGCGAAAAAGCTCTTACAATGACTCCCCTGCTTGTTGCGTTGTGCGACTTGGCGGAGATGTCGGAGAGGACGGAGCTTCTTTTGGAGGGTCAGTCAAATCTTCTCGGCCACAAGGAGCTTGAAACAAACGCTTTTGAGCTTATGGAGTTTTTGAGAAGAGCCGAGCCGCTTAACAGAATTTTTTCACAGAGAACGTCAAACGACAGTCCGAGCGTTCTCATAGGTAAGGAAAATCTTTTCAGAGAGCTTCAAAACTCGACTGTGATTTTCTCAAAATATTCGATAGGCGGTCACGAAAGCGGAACGCTTGGAATTATCGGCCCCACAAGAGTTGATTATGCACGGCTTATACCGAGCATTAAATATTTAACAGATGTTGTCGGAATAATTCTTTCAGACAATATGGAGGATTAACATAATGGCAAAAAAAGACACAAAGAAGCAAGACCAAGTGCTTGACGAAGGCATAGAGGTTGAGGTTGAAAAGAATAAAGAGCCAAGCGAAACGGAAGCTCTTCAAGCTCAGCTTAACGAAGCCAACGAAAAGTTCTTACGTACCCTTGCGGAGTATGACAATTACCGTAAACGTTCGATAAAAGAAAAAGAGCAGGCTTACGGCGACAGCAAGGCGGCTATTTTGACAGAGCTTCTCCCCGTGCTTGACAACTTTGAAAGGGCGGCAAGCAATAAGGAGGCTTCGCTTGAAGATTATCAAAAGGGAATTGATATGATTTTTAATCAGTTCAACGATATTCTCAAAAAAACAGGCGTTGAAGCGTTCGGAGAAAAAGGCGATGAGTTTGACCCGAACATTCACTCGGCGGTTATGCACATAGACGACGAGAACGAAAAGGAAAATGTTATAGTCGATGTTTTCTCAAAGGGCTATAAGCTCGGCGACAGAGTTCTCCGTGCAGCAGTAGTTAAGGTAGCAAATTAAATTTACTATATAATAAAAAAACAAGTATTTGGAGGTATATATCATGGGAAAAGTTATAGGTATTGACTTAGGTACAACAAATTCATGCGTAGCTGTTATCGAAGGCGGCGAGCCGGTAGTTATCGCTAACGCAGAGGGTGCAAGAACGACTCCGTCAGTTGTTGCGTTCTCAAAAACAGGTGAAAGAATGGTAGGTCAGGTTGCAAAGCGTCAGGCTATCACAAACCCCGACAGAACCGTTTCTTCAATTAAGAGACATATGGGCTCTGATTACAAGGTACAGATCGACGACAAGGCTTACACACCTCAGGAAATCTCGGCTATGATTCTTGCAAAGCTTAAATCAGATGCAGAGAGCTATCTCGGCGGCAAGGTTTCGGAAGCTGTTATCACAGTTCCCGCATACTTTACCGACGCACAGCGTCAGGCTACAAAGGACGCAGGTAAAATCGCAGGTCTTGAAGTAAAGAGAATTATCAACGAGCCGACAGCAGCTGCTTTGGCTTACGGTATCGATAAAGAGGACGACCAAAAGGTTATGGTTTATGACCTCGGCGGCGGTACATTCGACGTTTCAATTATCGAAATGGGCGACGGTGTTCAGGAAGTTCTTGCAACAGCAGGTAACAACCACCTCGGCGGCGACGACTTCGACCAGAGAATTATCGATTGGCTCGCAGACGAGTTCAAGAAGGAGCAAGGCATTGACCTTCGTTCAGACAAGATGGCTATGCAGAGATTGAAGGAAGCTGCCGAGAAAGCTAAGATTGAGCTTTCGGGCGTTACAACCTCAAACATCTCACTTCCGTTCATCACAGCAGATGCAACAGGTCCTAAACACCTTGAAACAACTCTTACAAGAGCAAAATTCAACGAAATGACAGCTGACCTTGTAGAAGCTACAATGGGACCGGTTCGTCAGGCTCTTTCAGACTCAGGTCTTAAGACTTCCGACCTTCATAAGATTCTTATGGTCGGCGGTTCTTCGAGAATTCCCGCTGTTCAGGAAGCAATCAAGTCCTTCACAGGCAAAGAGCCGTTCAAGGGCATTAACCCCGACGAGTGCGTTGCAGTCGGTGCAGCTATTCAGGGCGGTGTTCTCGGCGGCGACGTTGAGGGCATCCTTCTTCTTGACGTTACTCCCCTTTCACTCGGTATCGAGACAATGGGCGGCGTAAACACCAAGATTATTGAAAGAAATACTACTATCCCCACAAAGAAGAGTCAGATTTTCTCAACTGCCGCTGATAATCAGACCTCTGTTGAGGTTCACGTTCTTCAGGGCGAAAGAGAATTTGCAAAGGACAACAAAACTCTCGGCGTATTCCATCTTGACGGAATTATGCCTGCACCCCGTGGCGTTCCTCAGATTGAGGTTACATTCGATATAGACGCAAACGGTATCGTTCACGTATCGGCAAAAGACCTCGGCACACAGAAGGAGCAGTCAATTTCAATCACTTCTTCGTCGAATATGTCAAAGGAGGACATTGAAAAGGCTGTCAAGGAAGCAGAGCAGTTTGCAGAGCAGGATAAGAAGCAGAAAGAGGCTGTTGACACAAGAAACGAAGCAGAACAGCTTGTTTATCAGAGCGAGAAGATTATTTCCGAAAACGGCGATAAGTTCTCCGAAGCTGATAAGAATGATGTTCAGCAGAAGGTTGACGCTTTGAAAGAAGCTCTCAAGGGCGATGATATTGAAGCTATCAAGTCCAAGAAGGAAGAGCTTACACAGTCCTTCTACAAGGTTTCGGAAGAGCTTTACAAGCAGGCAGCGGCTCAGGCGCAGGCTCAGCAGAGTGCTGACGGTGCACAGGGCACAAACGCTCAGGGCGGTGCTAACAAGGGCGACGACGGCTACTATGAAGCTGATTACACCGACGTTGAGGACAGCAATAAATAATTAAAATAAAAAACGGGAGGAGCGCACACTTCTCCCGTATCCCCATTATTTCGGAGATAGAATATGGCTGATAAAAGAGATTATTACGAAGTCCTCGGCGTTGACAGAAACGCTACGGAGGACGAAATTAAAAAAGCATACAGACAGACTGCCAAGAAGTACCACCCCGACCTTCATCCCGGCGACAAGGAAGCCGAGGAGAAGTTCAAGGAAGCTAACGAGGCGTACGAGGTGCTCTCCGATGCCGACAAAAAAGCCCGTTATGACCAATTCGGTCACGCAGGCGTTGACCCCAACTACGGCGCAGGTCAAGGCGGCTACGGCGGAGGCTTTAACGGTATGGACTTTGACCTCGGAGATATTCTCGGAAGTATGTTCGGAGGCGGCTTCGGCGGCTTCGGCGGAGGTCGTGCAAACCCCAATGCTCCGCAGAGAGGCTCGGACACGCAGGCAAGCGTTACAATTTCATTCGAAGAGGCTGCAAAGGGCTGTAAGCGTACCGTCGATACAATGAAAATCGACGTCTGCGACGAATGTCACGGAAGCGGTGCAGCACCCGGAACATCCCCGAAAACCTGCCCCGAATGTCACGGCAAGGGTCAGGTTACTTCGCAGCAGAGAACTCCTTTCGGTGTTATTCAAACTCAAAAGGCTTGCTCACGCTGTAACGGCAAGGGTACCGTTATCGACAATCCCTGTAAAAAATGTCACGGCGCAGGCAGGATAAGAAAGCCGTCAACGATTGAAATCAGTATTCCCGCAGGTATCGACGACCGTCAGGTTATCAATGCAAGAGGACAGGGCAACAAGGGCGTAAACGGAGGTCCTCCGGGCGACCTTAGAGTTGTTGTCAATGTTCGTCCGCACCCGATTTTCGAGCGTGAAGGCTACAATGTTTGGGTTGAAATGCACATAACATATCCCGAGGCGGCACTCGGCTGTGAGCTTGAGGTTCCGACTCTTGAGGGTAAGGTCAAATATCATGTACCGGCAGGCACTCAGTCGGGCGACGTCTTTAAGCTTCGTAATAAGGGTATTCAGACCCTTAACGGCAGAGGCAAGGGCGACGAGCTTGTCAGAGTTATTGTTGACGTTCCGAAAGAGCTTAACGAAAAGCAAAGAGAGCTTCTCAAACAGCTTCAAAACGAGCTTACCGGAAATTCAAGCAGAATATCCGAGGAGAAAAAAGGCTTCTTCGGCAAGAAAAAGAAGTAATATAAAAGAATAAAAGCAGATGATTTATCATCTGCTTTTATTTTTTATAAAATTGTGATAGAATAAGAAAAAATCAAGCAAAAGGAACAACAGTATGTACGGACTTTTAGGCGAAAAATTAGGGCACAGCTTCTCCCCCGAAATTCACTCAATGCTCGGAAATTACGAGTACAGGCTTTTCGAGGTAGAGAAAAACGAGCTTGAAAATTTTATAAAACACGGCGAGTGGGACGGTATAAATGTTACCATTCCGTATAAAAAAACGGTTATGTCCTACCTTGACGAGATTTCCGAAAACGCACAAAAAATCGGAAGCGTAAACACAGTCGTTCGCAGAAGCGACGGCACGCTTTTCGGCGACAACACCGACTACTACGGCTTTTTATATACGGTCAAGCGTAGCGGAATAAATTTCGACGGTAAAAAAGTTTTGGTGCTCGGCACGGGCGGTGCTTCGCTTGCGATAAAGGCGGTTATTTCAGACCTAAACGCAGGGGAAATTATCAGCATTTCACGAAGCGGCGAAAACAACTATCAAAATATTAAAAATCACGCCGACGCAGATATAATCGTCAACACTACACCCGTCGGAATGTACCCGAAAAACCTTGTTTCTCCTGTAAAGGCTTCTGACTTTACACATCTTTCGGCGGTGTTTGATATAATTTACAATCCACAAAAAACGCAGCTTGTTTTAGATGCCGAAAAGCTTGATATACCGGCATTTTCAGGACTTTCAATGCTTGTTGCACAGGCTAAGAGGGCAAGTGAAATCTTCTTCGATAAAAAGATTGACGACAGCGTTACGGAAAAAATTCTCAAAAAGGTCGCAACCGATATGAAAAGCATTGTTTTAATCGGTATGCCTGGCTCGGGCAAGACCTCAATAGGCACTTTTTTGGCAGAAAAAACGGGCAGAGAGTTTTTAGACACCGACGAAGAAGCGGAAAAAATCGCAGGCTCACCCCCTGCCGAAATCATAAAAGCTCAAGGCGAAAAAAGCTTTAGAAAAATAGAAAACGAAGCCGTAAAAAACACCTGCAAATTAAGCGGTAAAATTATCGCAACGGGCGGCGGAGTTGTAACGAACGACGATAATTTTGACGCTATAAGGCAAAACTCAACCGTGTTTTTTATTAACCGTGATATTTCCGTTTTGCCGACGGATAACCGCCCGCTTTCGCAGAAAAATTCGCTTGACGATATGTTCAAAATCCGTTTACCGCTTTACAGAAAGTTCTGCGATTTTGAAATCGACGGCAACGGTTCAATAGAAGAAGTCGCACAAAGAATACTTGAAAGGATTGACAGCAAATGAGAAAAATTCTTATAATCAACGGTCCGAATATAAATATGCTCGGCATCAGAGAGCCGAAAATTTACGGAAAACAAAACTATCAAACGCTCATAAGCAGCATAAACGCTTGGGCAAACGAGCTCGGCTGTGAGGTCGAGTGCTTCCAGTCAAACCATGAGGGCGACATAGTTGACCGTATCCAAAAGGCGTATTCCGACGGCACTTACGGCATTGTGATAAATCCTGCCGCATACACGCACACAAGCGTTGCAATACTTGACGCTCTTAAAGCCGTGGGTCTGCCTGCGGTGGAGATACACATTTCCGACATAAACGAGCGTGAAGCATTCCGCCATATTTCATATGCAGGGCTTGCCTGCGAGGAGCACTATATCGGCCTCGGCTTCGAGGGATATAAAAAAGGTATGGAATACCTTGTGAAAAGAGATTAAAAAATTATACCACCCCATAGGGACAACCCTTGCGGTTGTCCGACATAGGCTCCCTTGTAAAGGGAGCTGTCATTTTTTGGGGAACAAAAAAATGACTGAGGGATTAAAAAACACACCGCAAAAGCGGAAAAAATCGTATTTATACCGAAAACAAGACCTCCGATTTTCGGAGGTCTTGTTTGATACTATTCACAATATTTTATGCTGTCTGTTCCTGCTGCGAAGCCTGTTTTTTAAGTCGTTTTCGTGCAGGATGGGCACACAGCAGCGAAATAAATATCAGCACCGCCGTTGTCGCAAGGCTCACGGGGTAAACAATCATTATCGTCTTAAACGTCGGATTTATCGGGAACACCCAATGTATCCAGCAAAGCCTTACACCGCATACGCCGAGCATTGTCAACACCGCAGGCACAACCGATATGCCGAAGCCTCGCATATAACCCGACATAACCTCATAAAGCAGGCTCAAAAGATGTGAAAGCTGAATAAGCATAAGCCTTATGTAGCCTATCTCGATAACCTCGGGGTCTTTGTTGAAAATCGCAAGCAAACTTTTACCGAACACAAGCACAAGCACCGCCGCCGTGCCGAGCGTAATTCCGCCCTCGATAAGACAAACGGCAAGCGCTTTTTTACAGCGCTTCATCTCGCCTGCACCGTAGTTCTGACCGACAAAGGTCGTACACGCCTGGCTGAAAGCGTTGAGTATATCATAGGTTATAACCTCGATATTGAACGCCGCACTCGAAGCCGCCATTACGACAGTTCCGAGGCTGTTGATGGCCGACTGAACAACTATGTTTGACACCGAGAAAACCGCACTTTGTATGCCTGCCGGCAAGCCTATTCTTAAAATATGCTTGAGGCTTGTCATATCAATTCCGAACGATTTCGGTTCAACGTGAATAACCTGCGTCGTCTTGCGCAATTTGCAGTAAAGAATTACCGAGCTTACTGCGTTTGAAATAACCGTGGCTATCGCAACGCCGTTTACGGTCATATGCATCACAGCAACAAAGAAAAGATTTAATATTACATTCAAAACGCCTGAAATTGCAAGTGCTAAAAGCGGCATTTTCGTCTCGCCCACGCTTCTGAATATCGCCGCCTCAAAGTTGTACAAGAGAATTACGGGCATACCTATAAGATATATTCTAAGATACAGCAGCGCAAGTGAAAACACATCCTCGGGAACATTCAGCACGCTCAAAAGCGGTACTGCTATAAGCTCGCCCACAATCGCAATAATAATTCCGCCGATTACCGCCACGGTCATTGAGGTATGCACGGCTTTTTTAACGGTGTTTTTGTCTCCCCTGCCGACTGCGTGTGCGATTACAACATTTGCGCCGAGTGCAACGCCGATAAACAGATTGACAATAAGGCTGATTATCGGACTGTTAGCACCGACAGCCGCAACCGCCGCCGTACTCTGCTCGCCCGTAAAATTTCCGACTACCGCCACATCAGAAGCGTTAAAAAGCTGCTCGAGTATCGCCGTTGCCGCAACGGGTAAAACAAAAACAGGCACCTTGCTCCACAATGAGCCGTGAAGCATATCAAGTTGTTTTTTATCCTTACTCATTGGTCATACTTCCTTTTTCAAGCAATTATGATAACACAATTTTGTTTTATGTCAATCATAATTTTATTGAAATTTGGGCTTTAATTATGATATTATATATATGTATCATATAATATCTTGAAAGGAAATTGTTATGTCACAGGTTACCAAACGAGCGTTAGAGCAATCGCTCAAAAATCTTTTGCTGAAAAAGCCCCTGACCAAAATCACTATAAACGATATAGCGGAGGACTGCGGAATTAACCGTATGACCTTTTATTATCATTTCAAGGATATTTACGACCTTGTCGAATGGGCGTGCCTTGAGGACGCTAAAAAGGCAATCGAAGAAAAGAAAACCCATGACACTTGGGAGCAAGGTCTTTTGCAGCTGTTCGAGGCAGTGCGTGAAAACAAGCCTTTTATTATAAATGTTTATCGCTGTGTTGACAGGGGTCAGGTTGAAAAGTATTTAAGTCCGCTTGTTGACAATCTTCTTATGGGAGTTATCGAGGAGGAGTCGGCAGGTATGACCGTCAGAAGCGAGGACAAGGATTTCATCTCAAAGGCATATTCCTATGTATTTATCGGCATTATGCTCGATTGGATAAAGGACGATATGAAAGAGGATCCGCAGGTTATTGTCGATAAGCTTGCCCTGCTTATGAAAAATTCCTTCGGCGACGCTCTTGCCCGTTTCAAGAAATAATTTTATCAACAACCTGAATTTGATAAAAATTTATACACTTATAAAGTCTGTGATAAAAACTTTATCACAGGCTTTTTTCTGTTTATTGTAAGCAGCTGAAAAATGAATATACTAAAGACATAACAAAACAACAGGAGGTTTTTGTATGTATTATTCAGCAGGCACTTACGAATCATTTGCTCATCCCGAGAAACCGAAGGATGTCGATAAAAAATCGGCATACATTATCGGCACAGGACTTGCGGGACTTACCGCAGCCTTCTATCTTGTCAGAGACGGACAGATGAAGGGCGAGCACATTCATCTTTTGGAAAAGCTCGAATTGGCAGGCGGCAGCTGCGACGGACGAAAAGACATTACAAAAGGCTTCTTTATGAGAGGCGGACGTGAAATGGATAACCATTTCGAAGTAATGTGGGATATGTTCCGTGATGTACCGTCACTTGAAACTCCCGGCGTTTCCGTACTCGACGAATACTATTGGCTCAACAAACACGACCCGAACTATTCTTTGTGCAGAGCTTCGGTAAACTGCGGTGAGGACGCACACACCGACAAGAAATTCAATCTTGACAAGGACTCGGCTCTTGCGCTTTCACAGTTGTTTATAACTCCCGAAAAGGACCTCGAGGGCAAGAAAATCTCAGATATTCTTCCCGACACATTTTGGGATACAAACTTCTGGCTTTATTGGCAGACAATGTTCGCTTTCCAGCGTTGGTCGAGCGCACTTGAGATGAAGCGTTACCTTTGCAGATATGTTCATCACATTGACGGCTTGCCCGATTTCAGCGCATTGAGATTTACAAAGTACAATCAGTATGAAAGCCTTATTTTACCGCTTGTAAAGTATCTTGAGGCTCACGGCGTAAGAATTGAATACGGTATGGATGTCAAGAACGTCATAATCGAAACCGTAGGCGATAAAAAGGTTGCAAAGCAGATAGTTTATGTAAAGGACGGCAAGCAGCAGACAATCGACCTTATCGAGGATGACCTTGTTTTCATCACAAACGGCTGCTGCACCGACTCAACCTGCTACGGCGATCAAACACACGCACCCGACCTTTCGGGTCTTAAAAACGGCAAGGGCGACTCGTGGGATATGTGGAAAGCAATCGCCGCTCAGGCAACTCACGGCGAATTCGGCAACCCCGACGCATTCTGTAACAACATTGAAGCTACAAACTGGATGAGTGCAACGGTTGAAACCTCAAACGAAGAGGTTATTCAGCATATAATCAACGTCTGCAAGCGTGATCCCCGTGAGGGCAAGGTTACAACCGGCGGTATCGTAACAGTCAAGGATAGCACAGAAAATTGGTATCTGTCTTGGACTATAAACCGTCAGCCTCAGTTCAAATCGCAGGATAAAAACGCCGTTCTCGTATGGCTCTATGCTCTCAATACAAATAGAGAGGGCAACTATGTTAAGAAAGCAATGCGTGACTGTACAGGCGAAGAGGTCTGCCGTGAGTGGCTTTATCATATCGGTATTCCCACAAACGAAATAGACTCTCTTGCAAAGGAAGCGTGCAACACCACAACATGCTTTATGCCGTATATCAACGCATTCTTCCAGCCGAGAAAGAATGAGGATCGTCCTCATGTTGTTCCCGACGGTGCGGTAAACTTCGCTTTCCTCGGTCAGTTCACGGAAACTCCGAGAGACACAATTTTCACCATTGAATATTCAATGCGTACAGGTATGGAATCTGTTTATACGCTTCTTGATATTGACAGAGGCGTTCCCGAGGTATGGGGCAGTAAGTACGATGTTAGAGAGCTCTTACGTGCTTGCTACTATGCTATCGACAAGAAACCTATCAGTGAAGTTAAGCTGTCATTCAAGGAAAGAGAAATGCTTAAGGTCCTCCTTAAAAAAGTAAAGGGTACGGATGTTGAGCTTCTCTTAAAGGAAAGCGGACTTGTCGAATAACGGATTGTATTAAAAATCCGAAAACAACAAACCCGAGTTTCTCCCAAAAAGAGAAGCTCGGGTGTTTTTGCTTTTGATATTAAATTATTTGTCAATCTGAATAAAGCCGACCTTTTTCATTGCCTTTTTGAGAGTTCTCGAAGCGAAATAGCTTGCCTTTTCAGCTCCGAGCTTTGCACAGTCATAAAGATACGCCTTATCGTTGATGAGCCTTGCATATTCCTCCTTGAGAGGACGAAGCTCCTCGATTACAGCCTCGCCGACTGCCGTCTTGAAGTCGCCGTAGCCCTTGCCGTCAAATTCCTTTTCGATTTCATCAAAGGACTTGCCTGTGCAGCAGGAATAAATACCCATAAGGTTATTAACTCCGTCTTTACCCTCGCCGTAATAAACCTTTGCCTCACTGTCGGTAACGGCAGACTTGATTTTTTTCATAATCGTATTATCATCATCAAGAACGGAGATAAAGCCCTTAACATTTGTGTCCGATTTTGACATTTTCTTTGTCGGCTCCTGAAGCGACATAACCCTTGCGCCCGTCTTACCGATAAACGGCTCGGGAAGCTTAAAGGTATTGCCGTAAAGTCCGTTAAAGCGTTCTGCAATATTCCTTGTTATTTCAAGGTGCTGCTTTTGGTCTGCGCCGATCGGAACAAAGTCTGTCTGATAAAGCAATATATCCGCCGCCATAAGCACGGGATATGCAAAAAGTCCGACATTGACATTATCGGGGTGCTTCTCACTCTTGTCCTTAAACTGCGTCATTCTTGAAGCCTCGCCGAACTGCGTATAGCAGTCAAGAATCCACGCAAGCTGAGCGTGCTCGGGCACCATACTCTGAATAAACACCGTGTTTTTCTCGGGGTCAAGTCCGAGCGCAATCAAAAGAGCGTACATTTCAAGCGTTCTTCTTCTTAAATCGGCAGGCTCGGGACGAACGGTTATCGAATGGAGGTCGGCAACCGCATAAAGGCAGTTATAGTCGTCCGCCATTGTTTTCCAATTCTTGAGCGCACCGAGGTAGTTACCGAGAGTCGGCGTACCCGTAGGCTGAATTGCACTTAAAACTATCTTCTTTTTTTCCTGATTTTCCATTTTTACATCTCCGATAAATTATTCTTCCGTTTCTTCAGGCTCGGGCTGCGGCAAAATTTCAACCTTAACCTTACCTATTCTGCGTTCCTCGACGTTGAGAACGGTAAATCTGAAATTCTCGTACTCGACAACATCCTCTTTATCGTCCTTGCTCTTTTCGTCGGACTCCTTCGGAAGATAGCCCAAACGGCTGATGATAAATCCGCCGAGAGTATCATAATCGCCCTCGGGAAATTTGATTTTCAATTTTTCCTCAACCTCGTCTATATCGGTTATACCGTCAACAGTAAAGGTTGTTTCGTTGATTTGAGAAATTTCCTCGTCCTCATGGTCGTATTCGTCCTGAACATTTCCGACAATGGATTCGATAACGTCCTCAAATGTAACTATACCTGCCGTGCCGCCGTATTCATCGACAACAACAGCCATTTGAATATGCCTTTCAAGCATTTCGTTGAGCAATTCGCTGCAATGCTTTGTTTCGGGCACATAATAAGCCTCACGCATAAAGTCCTTAATGGTCTTTGACTTGGGCAAATTCGTTCCCACATATTTAAGTAAATCTTTTACATAGATAATGCCGATAATATTATCCTGATCATCCTCATAAACAGGAATTCTCGAATGACCGCATTCGATAGCCATTTTTGAAATTTCGCAAAGAGGCTCTTCGACATTTACGCAGTCCATATCGGTACGGTGCGTCATAATATCGCCGACGTCCATATCGTCAAACTCAAAGATGTTGTTAATCATCTCTTTTTGGACGTTCTCGATAACACCCTTTTCCTGACCGACATCGACCATCATTCTTATTTCTTCCTCTGTAACGACCTCTTGGTCCGCATTCGGGTCAATGCCGAAAATACGCACAACGGTATTTGTGGAAGCCGAAAGAAGCTTTACAAAGGGCTTTGTAAGTTTATTGACAAAAAGAAGCACGGGAACAACCGTAAACGAAACCTTTTCAGGCTTCTGCATTGCAATCTTCTTCGGTGCAAGCTCGCCGAGAACAAGTGAAAAATACGACATAATAACCGTAATGAGCACGGTCGATACCGCATTTATAACGCCTATCGGAATAACATTCACAATTGAGGTCGAGGCAAGCTTATCCGCCAGCATGACCGCAAAGCTCTGTGATGCCGTGGCACTCGTCAAAAATCCGGCAAGTGTAACGCCGATTTGAATTGTCGAAAGGAAATTGCTCGAATTCTCTGTAAGTTTCAATACCTGTTTTGCCTTTTTATCCCCGTCCTCAGCCATTTTTTCCATTTTGCTGTCGTTGAGGGAAATGATTGCAATTTCACTCATTGCAAAAAATGCGTTAAGTAAAATAAGCAAAAATAACAAAACAATTTTCAGTATAATGCCCGCAGGGTCCGAATCCATAAAAAAATACTCTCCTTAATTAAATAAAATATATTCTATATATTGTATATTAAAACCGTCATATAGTCAAGTGCCGCATACATTCTTATCGTACTGCCGCCGAAATATTAAGCAAACGGTCATATATGTATTGCGGTGCTTCGCTTTCTATGATTTTATTGAGCTCGGGAATTAAATCCTTATTGACGATATACTTTTTAATTTCAAAGTCTTCTCTTATATCCTTTGTGAGATACCTCGAATCTATCAGGTTAAAGCCGTCTAAGAGCAGGAACACGCCCTGCTGAAATTTCATCAAATCGTTTGTCGGAATATCAATGAGCTTTGCGCTCGGAGAAAGAGACAAAGCGCTTTCCTCATAACGCTTGAATTCGCTTGCTATATCCCTGCTTTTAAGCTCCTCAATAAACTCGCCTGCGCTTTTAATGTCAAAGGACTTACGAATTTGATTACGTTTTTTTATGTGATTTGAAGGAATTATGTTTATAACATTCACGTTGTAGCCCTCAAGCCACTCGTTAGCCTGCTCAATATCGCAAGAGCTGTTTTTGCCCGAGAAATCCCTTACCGTGTAAATCACAAAATCCTCTTCAGCCGACGCTCTGCCCTTTATCGCAAACGACAGGGAAACATACAGGCTTTTTGTGAAATCAATAAACGGGCTCAAATCAAGATAGTGCTGTGCAAGAGCCGTCATATTATACATTTTATACCTGTCCGTATCGCCGTAAAGTAGGTTATAAACCTCATAAAATCTCTCCCTTGCGACATACATATCAAACAGGTATCGTCCGTTGATATTCAAGGACTTTTCAATTTCAAGCTCTTTTAATTCCGAAGCCTTTTGCCTTAAAAGAGTGGGTATGAGCCTGCGCTGCTGAGAGTGTATTCTCTCGCCTCTGTAAACAACGCCGCTACCCTGCAAAAACGGGACGTACAATTCTTCATTAAATTTTTCAAGGGTGTCAATTTCAATTTCCGACACGCCGAAATTCACATCAAGCGCATCCTCAAGCCTCGCAATAAATTGTGAACGAAGTATATCTTCCTTTTGCATAATTTTGTCCTTTTCAAAGCTGTATTTCATACAATATTGTATCACAACGTCAAAGATTATTCAAATATATGATTTACAGACGGTTTTCGCTTGAATTTTTTGTCAATTTTTCAAGAAATTGTTGTTTACATACCATATTAAAAGTGTTAAAATATTTTATGTATGCGAATACAGTTAATTATTATCGTAACGCACTCGGAAAAACGGTGTTTTCAAACCGCTTCTCCCCCTGTTTTGCGGTACACCTTTTTAAGGAGGAAATAAAAATGGCAGAATCCAAGGCTACCGTCGTCAGATCTTCAAAGACTATGGACGGTAATACCGCAGCTGCTCACGTGTCTTATGCGTTCACGGAAGTAGCGGGTATTTATCCCATCACTCCCTCAAGCCCCATGGCAGACTATGTTGACCAGTGGTCGGCTCAGGGAAAGAAAAACATTTTCGGCACAACAGTTAAGGTTGCTGAAATGCAGTCCGAAGCAGGTGCTTCCGGTACAGTTCACGGCTCACTTGCAGCAGGTGCTCTTACCACAACATACACGGCATCTCAGGGACTTCTTCTTATGATTCCGAACATGTACAAAATCGCAGGCGAATTGCTTCCCGCTGTTTTCCATGTTTCGGCTCGTTGCGTAGCTTCACACGCACTTAATATTTTCGGTGATCATTCAGACGTTTACGCTTGCCGTCAGACAGGCTTTGCAATGCTTGCAGAGACTAACTGTCAGGAGGTTATGGACCTTTCAGCCGTTGCTCATCTTGCAGCAATCAAGGGCAGAGTTCCTTTCATCAACTTCTTCGACGGTTTCCGTACCTCTCACGAAATTCAGAAAATTAAGGTTTGGGATTACGAGGACCTTAAAGAAATGTGTGATATGGACGCTGTTGAAGCATTCCGTAAGCGTGCACTCAACCCCGAGAGACCTGTTATGAGAGGCTCTCACGAAAACGGCGATATATTCTTCCAGCACAGAGAGGCTTGCAACAGCTACTATGAGGCTGTTCCTGCTATCGTTGAGGAATATATGAACAAGGTTAACGCAAAGCTCGGCACAGACTACAAGCTCTTTAACTACTACGGCGCACCTGACGCTGAGAGAGTTATCGTTGCTATGGGTTCTGTTTGCGACGTTGCAGAAGAGGTTATCGACTATCTTCTTGCAAAGGGCGAAAAGGTCGGTCTTGTTAAGGTTCGTCTTTACAGACCGTTCTCAACAAAGGCTTTCGTTGACGCTATCCCCGCAACAGCTAAGAAAATCGCTGTTCTTGACAGAACAAAGGAGCCCGGCTCAATCGGCGAGCCTCTTTTCCTTGATGTTATCGCAGCTCTTAACGAACAGGGCAGAGACGGCATAAAGGTTTGCGGCGGCAGATACGGTCTCGGTTCAAAGGACACACCCCCTGCAAGCATCTTTGCAGTATATGAGCACCTCAACGCTGAAACTCCCTCAAGAGCATTTACAATCGGTATCAACGATGACGTTACTCATCTTTCACTTGAGGAGAAGCCTGCTCCCATCACAGCGGCTGAAGGCACAATCGAGTGCAAGTTCTGGGGACTCGGCGGCGACGGTACTGTCGGTGCTAACAAAGACTCAATCAAGATTATCGGCGACCACACAGATAAATATGTTCAGGCTTACTTCCAGTATGACTCGAAGAAAACGGGCGGTATCACAATCTCTCACCTTCGTTTCGGCGATAAGCCTATCAAGAGCTCTTACTATATAAACAAGGCTGACTTCGTTGCATGCCACAACCCGTCTTATATCGAAAAAGGCTACAAGATGGTTCAGGATGTTAAGCCCGGCGGTGTATTCCTTATCAACTGCCAGTGGGATGAAGCAGAGCTCGCTGAAAAGCTCAATGCTGAAACAAAGCGTTACATTGCACAGAACAATATTAAACTTTACACTGTTAACGCTATTGACCTTGCTGCAAAGATTGGTCTCGGCAAGAGAACTAACACAGTTCTTCAGTCAGCATTCTTCTCACTTTCAAAGGTTCTTCCCGAGGAAGAGGCTATCGGCTATATGAAGGAAAAAGCTCAGAAGTTCATGAAGAAGGGTAAAGAAATCGTTGAAATGAACGAAAAGGCTATTGACGCAGGTGCAACAGCTTATGTTCAGATCAATGTTCCTGCTGAATGGGCTAACGCTGTTGACAACGAAGAGGTTGTTAAGAGCGAGGGCAATGCTAAGCTTGTTAAGATGGTTGATTCCATCATGAAGCCCGTCGGCAAGATGGACGGCGACGCTCTCCCCGTTTCCGCATTTACAGATTATGTTGACGGTACCTTCTGTCAGGGTGCTTCCGCTTATGAGAAGCGTGGCGTTGCAGTTATGGTTCCCGAGTGGGACGGTGCTACTTGTGCTCAGTGTAACAAGTGCGCATATGTTTGTCCTCACGCTACAATCCGTCCTTACGCTCTTAACGCAGAGGAAGCTGCAAACGCTCCCGAATGTGCTACTATCGTTGACAAGAAGGGTAAGGGCAAGGATACATACAAGTACACTATGGCAGTATCTCCGCTTGACTGTATGGGTTGCGGCGTCTGCATAGGCGTATGTCCGACAAACTCACTTAAAATGGTTTCAAGAGAATCACAGAACAGCAAGCAGGCTGCATTCGACTATATGGTTGCTAACGTTTCCGTTAAGGAAGACCTTGCTAACAATACCGTTATGGGCAGCCAGTACAAGACTCCGCTTCTTGAGTTCTCAGGCTCTTGCGCAGGCTGTGCAGAGACCTCTTATGCAAGACTTATCACACAGCTCTTCGGCGACAGAATGTACATTTCAAACGCAACAGGCTGTTCGTCAATTTGGGGCGGCCCCGCTGCTACATCTCCCTACACCGTTAATAAGGCAGGTCACGGTCCTGCTTGGGCTAACTCCTTGTTCGAGGATAACGCAGAGCACGGTTACGGTATGTATCTCGGTCAGAACGCTATCAGAAATCGCCTTATCGAAAAGGTTAAGAACATTGCAAACGCAGAAGCTGCTCCCGAGGAAGCTAAGGCTGCTTGCAAGGAATACCTTGACACAGTAAACGACAGTGCTGCAAACGCAGCTGCAACAGACAAGCTCGTTGCTGTTCTCGAAGGTCTTGATTGCGATTGCGAAGCAAGAAAAGACATCCTTGAAAATAAAGAATATCTCTCGAAGAAGTCAGTTTGGATCTTCGGCGGCGACGGTTGGGCTTACGACATCGGCTTCGGCGGTGTTGACCACGTTCTCGCTTCGGGCGAAGATGTAAACATTATGGTATTCGATACCGAGGTTTACTCAAACACAGGCGGACAGGCTTCTAAGGCTTCTAACATCGGTCAGGTTGCACAGTTCGCTGCTGCAGGTAAGTCTGTTGCGAAGAAGAGCCTTGCTGAAATCGCAATGAGCTACGGCTATGTATATGTTGCTCAGATTGCTATGGGTGCTGATCAGAACCAGACAATCAAGGCTCTTACAGAGGCTGAGGCTTATCACGGTCCGTCAATCGTTATTGCATACGCACCCTGCGAAATGCACTCAATTAAGGGTGGTATGACAAACTGTCAGGCTGAGATGAAGAAGGCTGTTGACTGCGGCTACTGGAATATGTTCCGCTACAACCCCATGCTCAAGGCAGAGGGCAAGAATCCCTTTACTATCGATTCTAAGGAAGGCGAAACAAGCTATCGTGATTTCATCATGAACGAGGCTCGTTATTCTTCACTTACACGCTCCTTCCCCGAAAGAGCAGAAAAGCTCTTCACACAGGCTGAGGCTAACGCAAAGGCAAGATATGACCATCTCCTTCGCCTTAAAGACCTCTACGCTCCTAAGGAAGACTGATTTAATTAGTCAATAAACAACAGAAACCTGCCAAAGAAATTATCTTCGGCAGGTTTTTTGTTGACTTTTTTTCAAAATACTAATATGATATCATTATATTAAGGAGGGTTTTTATGGCGGAAATTATTATCTACTCAATTGCGGTTGCGTTGGAATTTGTATTCGTTCCTCTGTTCCTGAAGCATTCATGGCCGGAGCGAACAGTCAGATCCCTGCAAATGAAAATGATATGCTCGGCGCTGTTTATAATCTGTGCTGTTTGCTGTATTCATTATTCGGGCAACAACTCAATGTATATGAAGCTGTTGTTCGTCGGCTTGGTGCTTGGCGTTTTAGGCGACCTGCTGATTCATCTTATCGCACCTGTATATGTGAACATACTCGGCGGTGTATCGTTCTTCTTCGGGCACGTTATGTTCATTGCGGCATTCTCGCAGGCAAGCCCCGATTTCAACGTGTTCGGCGCACAAACGTTTATAATCGAAGCGGTAATACTCGTTTGCGTCTGCATCTTCGCAAAGCTTCGAAAGCTAAAGCTCGGCAAGCTTGCATTCCCCGTATTTTTATATGCAGCGGCAATATCACTAATGCTCATCACTGCAACAAGGCTCGGCATACACCTTTGCTCACAGCCGTCTGATAACATCCCTGCGATTGTAATTACGCTTATGCTCGGCGCATTGTTGTTCGTTTTCTCCGATTCGTCGCTTGCAATATTTATGTTCGGCGGAGAGGTCAAGAGCAAATCACTCAAGGTTTTCTATATCGTAACCTATTATCTTGCACAGGTGCTCCTTGCAACAAGCATTTTATTTATTAAATAAACGCATTATATTCAGAAAAAAGCAGGCTTTCTCATAAGGGAAAACCTGCTTTTGTTTTATATTCGGTGTTTTGAATGAATTAGATATAGAATGCGGACAAGGGCGACCTGCGGTCGCCTGCCAATTCATAGCAAATTAAAAACGGGCGAACACAGTTCGCCCCTACGATATAATAT
>OIZO01000045.1_pt1 | contig 100263 bp, 96 predicted proteins | sample 1588551 | NCBI WGS metagenome assembly OIZO01 (sample SAMN03283271) | human gut metagenome | biome: human-associated habitat; material: feces | host: Homo sapiens | place: Peru | collected 2012
ACTATTATCTCAAACTGGAACTATAACGGAAAGGTACTCGCTATTGAGCGTTTACTATAGAAAACAAAATGCAATCTCTATGACCCTTATAATTTAAATTTATTTATTTGGGAATAAATACATAAAAAAATTCCTACAATCAAAAAACTTACATACATTTCTATAGAATATTGTTGATAAAATTCGTAGTAATAAGTTATAAAATGAGGAAGAATTACATAACCAATTTTCATCATAATACAGCTAAGAAGTGGCGAAAACAGAATTATGCATATTCCTATTATAAAAGTTCTTTTTGAATTATTTAACATAATGGAACCTCATATTTATTATTGAAAATTGTGAAATACATGGTCGTAAAAATATTTAAAATGATTTGAACTCGTTGAAAGAGATGCCGTAAATGTACCGGTTATTTTATCATTTACTTTTCCTTGACCACCTACCGAAAACCCACCAGACGTTGTCCCGTTATTATAAAAATCGCCATTTACAACATATTCCACTTGAGCTGCAGTTCTAAGCCAAGCATTTACATATCCACTAAACTGCTTTGAAATACCGTTATAACTTCTGATTAGTTGAACCGAGTAAATAGATACAATCCCCCAATATTGCGACGATTGACTTGTCTCACAATAAAAAGCTAATTTAGGTTTATAATTTGTGGCAACATTTAATGTTACTTGTAATTCTCTATAAGTAGCTCTTGGAGAAGCCATGCGAGTTTTTGGGAAAAAATTTAATGCTTCCTCAAAAGATATATTTGCATTATCAGCATATCTTTGTATCATTTCATCATATGTCAAAATTTCACTTACATAATCAAAATCATCAATTGATACACTTTCTACGTTAACTGTATCATATGTTTTTTCTTGATCATCTGCAGCAAAAACCGGAATAGATACAACCAAAGATAAACAAATACTTAAACTCAATAATGTTTTTATTATTCTACCCATATTCCAACCTCCTGGTTTTTAATGAAATTCTAAAGTTCTTATTGCTTAATTGAAGCAAGCTCAAACTACATATTCATTGGAAACACCCCTTTCAATTATTTTTATGACATATTTTTATCAAAAGATTATCTAAAAAAGAAAGATTCGTAAAGAACTTATCAGGCGCATTTGAGCAACCATAAAGTGCTTTCATTGACAAAGCTTAAAAATCTTAGTAAACTGATAACAGATTACTTATATGGGGGAATATAATAATGAACTTATCAGAAAAAATTAAAAAATACGATTTTAATTGTATGTCTGTAAACGCACCATAGCAAATTTTCAAACAATGAAACAAATGTATCTCCAGGTGCATAAAGCGCAATCGCTGCCCTCAAAGCATCAACACCTGATACCGAAATTTGATTAACTGCACGAGATATAAAAAATGCATCACTAGTAAGATTATATATCCCTAACTCAAAATTTGTTAAATCCAGACCAAATCCATAATATAGAATCAATTCACAACGACAACAAAATAGAGTGTTCTTCTCCATCATATTCTATTATCATCGTAACCTGTTCTATATTTGATGGAAATTTGAAATTTGACAGAAAGTCATCTGAATAGTATCCCAACTCATCCTTCTGTTCTTGAATGTAAGAAAGATTTTTATCATATACTTCTTTTTCCCCATCAAGAATACGAACATGAATAATTGACGGTGGTACTTGGGAAGAATTATTATAGTAATCTGTATATGGTCTGATTACTATGATACTATTATAAGCAAAATTGATATTTAAAGACACCTTCCACTTATTATCTGTTCCAGTTAAATCTACGCATTTATTATTCTTTTTCTGATAATAAAACAACATACCGCACGCAAGAATCACAACAATTACACAAATAAGTAAGAAAGATGGATTCTTTTCTTCTTTTTTCATATGCACGACCTTCCTATTGTGTCAAACCACCATTGTATCTCAGCATCTGTGTGTTTCTAAAATGATTTACCATGTACATATATTAAATAAATGATTACGCATAATAAAGAAACTACAATACCAATATAAAATTCCGGAACCAGTACATAGCTTCTTGCTTTTTCCATATCAATTGGCTGTCCACTTCCGTAATTGTAAGCTGTAAAATATGTATATACTTCAGCGATTACTATCCCCAAAAGTCCCAAAAACCCGAACTTCTTTCTAGTATTACTTGAAAACATATTTCCACATACCCCTACAAAAAATAATATTGTAAAAAAAACACCAATGGGATTAAAAAGATTTATAAAACCGGTTATCGCACCAGCCGTTCTACTAAAACCATATTGATTCATTATCATTGGCATAATGCTTAGACAGTATAAACAGAAAAGATTTTTTTTATTAACCATAACGCCTCTCCAAACTTTATCAAATTCATTCTATTTCCAATATTTTTCGATTGTAGACTGCGCCTCTTCTTTACTCAAATCAAACGCATCCATTAACTTCATCACTGCTTCGTCCTTCGGAACAGACAGGTCGTACATTATTTTTGCAGATGCATCTATTCCTTTGGTTAGACCCTTGATTAGGCCAATTCTTTCGCCTTCTTCTTTCCCAATCTCTTTTCCTTATTCTCTGTCCCAGATTCTTTGTCTTTCTTCATCATATTAGCATCCTCCTTTGATTGTATGTGCAGGAGATAGAAATATCATTCTAAATACACTTATAGCAAAAAACATTTCATAAATACAAATGTATTTTCTTTATTCAAATCTCACTGCTTTATTGATTGGTAACAAAGCATTGAGATTTCATAATAAAACTTTCGAAATGTAGTACGAATGCGTTTCCGCCAGAATGTTAGAAAAATAATGCTTTTTATTAGAATAGCATATTTTAATATTCAAAACAAGCCGAATACTCAAGAAACCCTTGTATTTATTTCCAAAGAAAAGGGTGTCCATTTATATTTGAACACCCCATTTTTCCTATTCAATTAAGTTCACTTTCCAGATTCGGCCATCTGGATTATATTTAAATTCTACAGTAATTTCTTGTTCTTTATCTTCTACAAGTGCAGTCACTTTTACTTTTTCGGTGGAATCATCTTTCTCAAGCAGTTCCATCGACTCAACCTTCATCTGTTTGCCTTCACTCATATATCGGTTTACATATCCGTCATCTACAAATTTTTCCAGACTATTATCCGCAAAATATTTGCCAATTGCTTTTTCCCAGTTTTCTGAAACTTTTTCATATGCTGCATGTATTTTTTCCCATTCTTCATCTGAAATCTTTTCTGTACCAGAACCTATTGCCCCTTTCATGGTATCGTTATAAAGGTCTTCGTTTGGACAAGTCATAAATGTTTCAATCACTGTCCGAGCCGCATCACTTACCTCATCCGTAGATGAACTTTTCTGGCCGCATCCCCCAAAAACCAGTGCCAGTAAAACCAGTGCCATCATCAATAAACTCCAACTTCTTTTCCTCATACGTCATACCTCCGCATTTTCAAAACATCTGTTGTTAAGTGACTTTCCTATTAATATCTTACAATATATTTTCTATATTTGCACCTTATTTGACAGTACCTTACACCAATATTACTCTCTCGTACTACCACCAACTCAAAGCATTATACCCAATACTTTTCTCATTTTCTCATTTTTCTATCCTTCCACATTCCAAATATGAAAAGTAAAATCACAGCTATTATAATCATATATAGGGGTTCAAATAAATTAAGCCATCCATCTATAGAACCCGAAAAAAGAAAATGGACAATTACCGCCAATGCGGATATCCCCATCAATCTTAAAACTTTCCCTAACATTTTAAAAAATCCTTCACGGAATTTCTCTGCTTTACATAATAAATCTATATGATTGAGCAAAAAAATGCATACTATCACCCACTCTAATACCGTTCTGCAACGATATAAATTCTGTCGATAGTCTATTATATTATAGCTTACAATACTGCCATCCAATTTTTTCCCCGACCACATTATGTATATTTCCATACAACACCATATACAATAAAATAAAAACATACTTAATTGTAAAAATTTTTTTCTCACTCACTAATTCTCCTTACAAATGCATAATTCAATAATCATTATCAAACACTATAAAACACATCATCTTCACAAACATCATCTTTTCAAAATAAATTTGTACTTATTCACAATTCACTTGTTTTCTAAAATCCTCAAAGTTTAATTACATTCTCAAATAAGCTGCCTATTTCAGACAGCCTATTTAAGCATGCTTGTTTATAACTTTTCCTACGACATTATAATATAACATCTATACTCAGCATTTTACTCTTTATTGCCTTTAACTAAAATAACTAAATCATACAACTTCCTCCTATCATTTTATATTTTTCTTACTATAAGCGTATCTAAAAACTCACTATTCGCAAAGCACTTATCAGGTGCAAGCACGCACCTATAAGGTGCTTTCATTGACAAAGCCTAAAAATCTTAGTAAACTGATAACAGATTACTTATATGGGGGAAATATAATAATGAACTTATCAGAAAAATTAAAAAATGCGAGAGAAAAAGCAGGACTATCTCAAAAAGATGTTGCCGAAGCATTAAATATCTCAAGACAATCTGTATCAAAATGGGAAACAGGCAAAGCATATCCCGATATAGATAATTTAATTATTTTAAGTGAACTTTATGATGTTTCTGTCGATTATCTAATAAAAAATAATCAAGAATCTTCACCAAAGAAAACTGTCGAAAATCCCTTTCAAGAAAAACAAGAAAATCAAAGTAACAATTTTATTTTTAATCATGAATCTTTTGGCATTGTAGTTGTAACTTTGTTGTCTTGCATCGTTCCTCTTATAGGTCTATTTCTTAATTTGGGAATCATTCTGTTTTGTATTATAAGAAAGCAAAAATTATCAGCATTAGTTTGGATGATTTTAATTGTATGTCTAGTCATTAATTTAATAAATGTCGGAATAATATTAAATAATTCTTTCTTTAATTACGGAAGAGCAACCGTACAAAAGGTTGCTCTTATATCTTAATTCTATATTTTCTTATATTCCTGATACATTTAAATTAGTCCCTGAAATTTGTGCTCTTACTCCCTTATTTAAACATTGCGAAGCAATTTTATAAGTAAAATAAAAAGTTGCTTGTTTCGAACTTTCCTTTCTGAGAGAAGGAAAAAGTATAGAGCCAACTTGAACTTTATAATATGGTGAATATGCAGAAATTATCTGATTGTTTTTAACATCCACATAAAAACCTGCTTGCCAGGATAATGGTTTTGAAAATTCCACATTATAGGAACCATTTGAAATTCGACTTGTTTTTTCTAACTCAGTAACCGTAACTTCAATACATTCTCCTTGCTCATCAATTATTTCGAATCTCTGTGTTCCACCTTTTTTCAAATCATACTCTGCCACTGTAGTGGTATTTTCTGAAGACGCATGAACGGGTAAGGAAACCCAAAAGAATGCATTAAAAATAACACACATGGCAAATAACATACTCAATTTTTGCTTTACATCTTTCATAACAAATTCTCCTACTCGTATATTTTCTTAATTGTAAGTTAAATTAAAAAAGCATTTATTACAAGCACTTGCTGGTTGCACCAGCGCAACCATAGGTTTCTTTGCAAAAAAAAGCACACGAATCTTCTTAAATTCCAAAATAAGAGCCAGTCATCCGTGAGCTTTTTATCTCGTCAGATAACTGGCTATTTTACCTTTTTACCATTATTTTGTTTCAAACCCTAGCATAAGTCCGCCTTTTTCAGCGTAAAAGCTGCAAAGCCCTGTAGTCTCTCCAATTCGGACTTCTGCCTGTGGAAATTCTTTCTGTATTTCCGCTTTCATTTTCTCAGCTATTTTCGGATTCAGGCAATGGTCCAAAATGACTTTTCCGCCTTCATATCCGTAGTCTTTCATTTCCTTCAGGATTTCTGCCAGCGCACCCTTTTCACCCCGGCATTTAGCATTCATCTGTAACTCTCCATCTTGTGCTTTTCCGATTGCGCGAATACCGAGTACTCCTGCAATCTTGGCTGCTGCCGGACTGATTCTGCCGTTATTTGCAAGATTTTTCATAGATTCCAGTGCAAATAACATAGTGATGTGGTTACTGTACTCCTGTATTTCTTCACATATGGTTTCAAAATTTGATTCTGTCTCACGGAGCTGTTCAATTTTTTCTATGAGCAGATGCATCTCAGGTCCTGCTGACAGAGAATCCAGAACAAATACTTTTCTTTCCGGGAATTCTTCCTCGTATTCTTCCTTCGCAAGCCGAGCCGCATTATAACTTCCTGATAACTTGCCTGTAATTGTGATGCAGATAATGAATTCGTCTTTACCAAATGCCTCCAGCCAGTCACCATGGTTTGGACAGGCAGTACCACTTCGTCCTTTATATGCCCGTAATTCTTCTACCATCTGACGGACATCCAAATCCGGATTATCCACATATTCTTTCTGGTCTGTGACAATCTTCATTGGAACAGACACATAATCCTCTTCTGGAATGCTATATACATTAGATGCGGAATCCGAAATTATTTTTATTTTCATTGATGTTATCCTCGCTTTATTATTTAACCGTTCTATGTAGTTTTAAATACTACTTACAAGCGATATGATAACAAGGTTTTCGATATATGTCAAGTATGTTAACAAAATCTTAATCATATATATAGAAAATAAAATTGGGGGAATCTATTGTTGTGCTTTCTCTTCTGAGTCTGAAGTTCCTGCCATACTCGGATTATTCTCGCCATTTGGTCCATTCCCCTTATTCGGAACACCCTCTCCATTTGGGGCATTCCCCATATCCGGAGCACCTTCTCCATTTGGAGCATTTTCCTTATCCGGAGTACCTTCTCTATTTGGGGTATTTCCCATATCCGGAGCACCTTCGTCATTCGAAGCATCTTCCATATTCGGTCCGCCATTGCCGCCCGGACCTCCCATGCCACCTTGGTTATTATTCATACTTCCCATATCGGATATGGTAATATTTTCTGCTGAAATCAGGCTGTCGCTATTCTGGTTTTGTTCCTCTGAAGTAGATGGAATGCTGCCATTAAGCTGTCCACTGATGCTCTTTGCACGAAGCAGGCAGAATTCTTTCAATGTGGAAATTCCGGTTTCAAATTCTTCATAAGTACAGAATTTTGTCGGGTCTTTTTCCACATATGGAGCAATCAGGTCATGCACTTCATCTATCATTTCTTCAAAATATCCACTGTCAAAGAAATCACTGATAAACTCTGCAAAATACTGATGGTACATCTCTGTATATTCTTCATTTGCAAATATCCATGCAAGCATTGGTCTGGAATCAATGGTTCCGCCAGATACCGGGTCATCAATCGGATAGTTTACCAGTGCAGTTGCATCTTCCGCATTCTGGAATCCACCAAATGCAAGGTTATAATCCCATGGAATCATGGATAACTGTCCATCCTTTTCATACAGATAGTAATTATGAATCATAGAACCGGTGTAGCTGTCAAAATTACAGGTAAAGTTGTGGACAACAAAGTAACGAATGACTTCATCTACATTTACCACATCTTCTATGTTTTCTCCTTCGTTTAATGCTTTCAGAGAAGCAATCAGTCTGTCTTTATCATCATCAGAAATATCTGTCTTGGCGTTATCAAAAATGTTGGAATAACTGCTGTATTCATCATCGGAATAAATCAGAGATACATCATCGGAACCCATAGACATACTGCCCTTATCTCCATTTCCACCCGGCTCTTTCATCTCGCCATTGCCCGGCTGTTCCATTCCCTCTGGTGGCTGCATGTCTCCATTGCCCGGTTTGTTTCCAGCCGGTTTCTCTGTATTTTCACTGGAATTATCCTCTGCCGCTGAATCTGCATTTCCATCCATATTTCCATTCATATTTCCATCCATGTTTTTGTCCATGTTTGCAGGGTCTCTGTCACCTTCGTCTTTACCGGCACCGCCTCCGTTGCTCTGGCTGTCAGGTTTATAAAGATTCCCATAATCTGCTCCGTAGTTTCGTTCCAGAAATGCATCTTCAATTCCTTCTACTGCCAGATACAATCCCCAGTCTTCTCCATTAACCGTAATATAGACAAAGCTGCAAAGCGGGGAATCTACACCGTAGTAGGACATCATCTGATAACAGAGATAATCTTTCATATAGGTATTATCCTGAATAATATTGTTCAGGCAAAGCTTATCCAGACCATAATAATTCTTCGTGCTGTCATAGTGGTCAAACTCAATTTTAAAGCTATATCTGTCATTTCCATAGGATGCCACCTGCGTCAGTGACGTATTTCCTTTGGCACGAATGGCAACATTTTTGTAGGCTTCATTGTCAATAATCACACTGCATGCCGAATATTCTTCACTGGTGCATTCGGAAATAAACTCATCCCAATCATCCATGACAATATCAATGGTATGTACTTTGGAAGTATCAAACAGGGTGCTTTCGTAACCGGTTGTCAGACGGACATTTGTCACACCGAGGCTTTCTGCTTTCGTCATGAAAAATGCAAGGACCATGGATAGAACAATAGCAATACAGCAGATTCGGTCTGTCCATTTATGTTTTGACATTTTTCGGCCTCCTTTATCCCATGTAGTCTCCATTGTAGCTGACAAGCACGGCACTGTTTACCCCGCTCATTTCCGAAAGGATATTGATAAAATCTGTATTGTCTTCTTTCATTCGGATTTCTACATTCAGCTCAATCGCTCCTTTTCTTGCGGTCTTACTTTTCACTACACATTTCGTAACTTCTTTTTTCAAAAATTCAGTTGCTGCAACCTCACTGTCGTGGTTTTCACAGGAAAGTACTACGATGTAAGGATTCGTATGGGATTTTGTGTTTGCAAATACCATCAGAACGATTCCGATAATGACGCTTCCAAATACTGCAAGCGGAATCATTCCCGCTGCAAGCACGATTCCTGCTGCAATAGACCAGAACAAGAATGCAATATCAAGTGGTTCTTTAATTGCGGTACGAAAACGCACAATGGAAAGGGCACCCACCATACCAAGGGACAGCACAACATTCGACGTAACTGCCAGAATAACCAGTGTGGAAATCATAGTGAGCGCAACCAAAGTTACCCCAAAACTAGAGGAATACATTACTCCTGCAAATGTTTTCTTATAAACAAAAAAAATCAACATTCCTATACAAAATGCTAATGTCAGTGCGATTACCATATCGAACATGGACACACTGGTCACATTCTCCAAAAAGCTGGATTTAAAAATATCATTAAAACTCATTTCTTTCTTCTCCTTCTATCTAATTTCTGCTTTATCCATAGATACGGCAGGCTGCGTATTTGGAAAATGCAGTTGTACGGGTTCCAGGTACCTGCACGATGTCCCGAATAACGGATGGTAAGAATTCATCCCACTTCACTTCCAATATCACGGACGTATCCCCTGCCGGTATGGTAACGCAGTCCGGATTCAGAAAATCTGTACTTGCCAGTCCGGTCCGGATGTTGTAATCCAGCGTCACGCGGACATTTCCCGGTGCATATACGAAAGGTTCTCTTGTGTAGTCTACAATTGTCTTTGGCCGGATTCCCTGTATATGCATTTTCAGTGCCAGTTCCCGAAGAAGTGGTTTATCCGTCCGTACAAGGTCTTCCAAATCTCCCTCCGCGATAAGCTTTGCTTCTTCCAGTGTAATCGTCTGCTGTTCTTTTGAACAGAGCCCGTCTATCTTACTCTTTTTCTCCAGTTGTATAAAGGATAAATCTCCATTATAGTAACGAATACGAAATTTTTCCCGCATATTCACTCCATCCAGTTTTTCCCGCAAAGCTTTATCATTCAGATTATCAAAATAAATGCTTCTGATTTCATATTTGCCATCTACTGCATGTTCATCCCGTTCCATCACTGCGCTTAATCTGGACCGCAGAGCCGGCATGTCAAGATAATCGATTCCCTGTTTATATTCATGGCGAAAATTCATAAGTTTTCTCCTCCTTTCTCTTCTCTACACTTGCATTATATTTAACCAACCTTAGTCTTAACTTAGAAAAAAAAAGAAACCTCAAAAATTTGAAGTTTCTCTCCTGTTACTTATAGTCTTATATTTCATAGTATTACAATCTACAGCACTTAAAACCGAACGGTAAAACAAATCCGGTTGTTTTCAGAATATTTTGCTGTAATCGTTCCTTTATTTTGTTCTGCGATGGACTGTGCCATAGAAAGCCCGATTCCATACCCACCGCTTTTCTGGTTATGCGAAGCATCCCCACGATAAAACCGTTCAAATAGCTTCTGAGGCGGCACTTCCGGTAAAGAATCGCAGGTATTCTCTATTTCCAGTGATACATGCTTCGCCTTACGGCTCAGCCGTACATGCACTGCCCCATTTTCACTGGCATATTTCACCGCATTATCCAGCAGAATGCTGACAAGCTGTTCTATTTGATTTTTGTCTGCCTGAATGGTTATTTCAGGCTCAATTTCTGTCTGTAATGTAATATTTCTTTCTTCAAAAGACTGACGGAACTGGTCTGAAAAATTGATTGCCAGTTCACTAAGCCTTACTTCTTCCATCTGCTTTGGAAGCTGCTCATCCAGTCTGGATAACACAAGCAGATTCTGGACCAGACCAGTCAGTCTTGCAGTCTGTTCTTTGATATGTCTGCTCCATTTGGATTCCCCATTGAAAAGCTCCATCGCCTCTGTATTGGACTGGATAATGGCAATCGGTGTTTTTAATTCATGACCCGCATTGGTGATAAACTGTTTTTGTTTCTCAATGGATTCTGCCACCGGTTCGATGGCCTTTTTGGACATTAGAATCACTAACAAAAGTATCAGAAGCCAAAACAGAATGCCCATTCCAATGGAAAGCAGAAGTACACGCACGCAGGAAATATATTCGTCCGACTCATCCAGAAAGACAACTGCCTTACCGCTGGCATTCTTCGAATCTGTCACCAGATATTTGTACCGTCCGCTTTTCCCACTGTCTTTTCCACTGTCATATGCTTCCTGCGCCAGATTCTGCGCCTCCTCCTCTGAAACCGCAGAAGTACGACTGGTATCCATATATGTTACTTCTCCGTTTCCGTCAAAACGTACGACAAAAAAATTAGAAGACAGAAAGGCATCGTAATCATTCTTTCCTTCCATTCCAAACCGTTCTGGCGGCGGATTGTCCTCTCCCTGTTTTGGACGCTGTTCTAAATTATTGGCATCCCCTTCATAATTCGATACCATTTGCAATGTTTTATCCGTATCCTCGTTCATACTGTTATAATTCAGCACATTAATTGCACCCAGCAAAAGCAGAAGCAGAATACTTACTGCCAGCATAGCTGTCAGCACAAATTTTCTTCGAAGTTCTTTTATCATTTATTCTGTCACCTCTAATGTATAACCGATGTTGCGTTTCGCAGTAATCGTCACATTTGCATTTAATGCCGTCAGCTTTTTCCGCAGATAAGAAATGTATACCCACACGGTTCCTATCTCTGCATCGGTATCGTACCCCCACACTTTACAAAGAATATCTTCCGTAGAAAAATAAATTCCCTTATTTAACATCAGCAACTCCATCAGGCGGTATTCCAGCTTTGGAAGTACAAAGGTCTGTCCATTTCCTGATAATTCATAGTTCTGCTGGTTCAGCGTTATGTTACCACATTTCAGAAGATTCGGCACAAATTCTTCCCTGCGTCTTAACATGGCACGGATATGTGCCAGCAATAAATCCATAGAAAATGGCTTCGGCAGATAATCATCTGCCCCCAGATCCAGTCCCTGAATCTGGTCTTCAATCTCTGATTTGATTCCTATTTTAATCGTTTCGTCAGATTCAGGCAATACTAAAATTCTTCTTGGCACATTCTAGCACCTGCGGTGGTCGCTTGCGACATCTACATTGTACACCGCAGTGCTCATCCCCGCGGAGCGTTTTGTTTATTAGGAAAGAATTTTCCTAATAACTGAAAACGGCAGGGCTTATTGCCCTGCCGCCTTGTCTGGTTTATCTGATTTGAAACAAAAATAAATTTATGCCTCTTCTGTATGTACATGAAGCCATTCATGCGCTTTGTGTGAAAGTGGTTTTTCGAAATATTCTTCGTATGCTTTCAGCACATCCGGGTTTTCATGAGAGAACCGGAGTGCAGAAGCTTTATCAATGCCATACAATACGGCTGTTCTTTCTTCTACCATCTTTACTCCGTCATGGATTGGCTGTCCGCCACCATTTACACATCCGCCTGGACATGCCATAACTTCTACAAAGTCATACTGTACTTCTTTGGCAAGAATTGCATTCAGAAGCTTGCGTGCATTGCCAAGTCCACTGGTTACAGCAACCCGTACCGGAGTTCCGGCTACATCAAAAGTAGCTTTTCTCCATGCTTTTGGTCCACGAACTTCTTTGAATGCATCTGGTTCTGGATTCTGTTTTGTTACCAGATAGTAAGCACTTCGAAGTGCGGCTTCCATAACGCCACCGGTTGCACCGAAGATGACTCCGGCACCTGTTCCTTCACCAAGTGGAGAATCGAATTCTTTTTCTTCCAGTTTATTGACGTCAATCAGACTTGCACGGAATAATCGTTCTAATTCTCTGTTTGTAAGAACTACATCTACATGATTCTGTCCATCCCATGTACATTCATTTTTCTTAGCTACACATGGCATCAGAGATACGCTGAAAATCCGTTCTGGATCTACCCCAATCTTTTCCGCAAAGTAAGACTTTGTTGCTGCGCCAAACATCTGCTGCGGTGATTTTGCGGTAGAAAGTCTTGGATATAATTCCGGGAACTCGCTCTTTACAAAGCGTACCCATCCTGGACAGCAGGAAGTAAACATTGGAAGTCCTGATTCCTTAATCTCAGGAAGTCTTTCCAGGAATTCGCTTCCTTCTTCCATAATGGTAAGGTCTGCTGAAAATACGGTATCAAATACATAATCGAAACCAATCTTTTTCAGACCACCTGCGATTCTCTTCGCTGTAGCAAACTCTTTGGAAAGCCCAAGTCCTTCGCCCCATGCTGCACGAATTGCCGGAGCCATCTGTACAACAGTGATGGTATCCGGGTCTTCCAGTGCTTCAAATACTCTGTCCACATCATCACGGGCACGAAGTGCACCAACCGGACAGTTTGTAATACACTGACCACAAAGAGAACAGTTTACATCACTGATTTTCTGATTGCCTCTTACACCTACTGTTGTTCTGGAACCTGTATTGTGTACATCCCATACATGTAACTGCTGTACATGATCACAGACCTGAACGCAACGCATACATTTAATACATTTTTCTGCATCACGAATCAATGGGAAATTCTGGTCCCATTCCTTCTTTTCCGGTTCTTCTTTAAATGGAACCTCTGTAATATTCAAATCATTGGCTACGGTCTGTAAGGTACAGTTTCCGCTTCTTACGCAGCTTGCACACTTAAATTCATGCTGAGACAAAATAAGCTGTACATTTGTCTTACGCGCAAGTCTGGCCTTTTTACTGTTTGTATGAACAACCATGCCTTCCTGTACTTTTGTGTTGCAGGCCGGAACACAGCGTTCTACACCTTCTACCTCTACAACACAGACACGACAGGCACCGATTTCATTAATTTCTTTTAAATAACACAGAGTAGGAATGTTAATTCCAGCCTGTTTTGCAGCTTCAAGAATTGTTGTTCCTTCTGCAACGGAAAGTTCGATATTATTAATTTTCAAATTTACCATTTATCTACTCTGCCTCCTCTCAATGAACCAAAACCAGTCTTATCACATCTTAAGCAACGTCCGGCTTCCTGACAAGCCTCTTCGCAGCTAAAGCAGAATTCAATTGGTTCCAAATCATGTTTTCTGTCGGAAGCATCTCTTTCTGCAACTTCCACACGGCCACATGGTGTTTTATCTTCGTATCCACAATCCGGAATTTCCACATCGCAGGAAATTTCATGATTATATCCTAAATACTCATCAATGTTAGCTGCTGCAACTTTACCTGCTGCAATCGCTTTGATAACAGTAGCAGGTCCAGATACGCAGTCTCCACCAGAGAATACACCTTCCATACCTGGAATTTCGCATGCCGTATCTGCCATAAGCTGTCCCCATTTTACCGGAATTCCTACTTTTTCGAAGTAATCACTTTCGATATCCTGTCCGATTGCTACCTGAATCATTTCACATGGGATGAACTGCATTTCTTTATCCGCATTTTTCGGTGCCGGTCTTCCACGTTTTACCACACTGATCATCTGTGGCTGTACCCAAAGCCCCTTCACCTTGCCATTTTCATCTTTCTCGATTTTTACCGGAGAAATCAGTTCCATTACGTCGCAGCCTTCCGCCTCTGCGCCTTCTACCTCTTCCTTTAAAGCAGTCATGTCTGATTTACGTCTGCGGTATACAATACTTACGCTTTCTGCACCAAATCTGACAGAAGAACGTGCACAGTCCATAGCTACGTTTCCACCACCGATAACAATGACACGTTTTCCCTTGTAATCCGGGATTTCATCATCACCGACTGCACGGAGCATATCTACTGCAGAAATAACACCTTCTGCATCTTCCCCTTCGATACCGAGCTTCTTATCTGTATGTGCACCGATTGCGATAAATACAGCATCAAATTTCTCTCTCATTTCATCCAGTGTCACATCTTTTCCAATGCTTACTTCTTTATGTACTTCCACTCCAGTCGAAAGGATGGAATCAATTTCTTCATCAAGAAGTGCATTAGGAAGACGATAATTCGGAATACCATACCGAAGCATACCACCAAGGTGTTTTCTCTGCTCATATACGGTTACCTTATGTCCCATCAGTGAAAGGTAATAAGCTGCAGTAAGACCTGCCGGTCCTCCTCCTACGATTCCTACTGTCTTTCCTGTAGATGGCGCACACTCTGGAACCGGAACATTCTTTGTATGGTCTACTGCCATTTTCTTCAGTCCACGGATATTAACCGGAGCATCAATCATATTTCTCTTACAGTGATGTTCACATGGATGTTCACAGATATATGCACAGGTAGATGGCATTGGATTGTCCTTGCGGATCAGACGGATTGCGTCTTCATAGCGTCCTGCTCCCACAAGTGCAATATACCCTGGGATATCCACATGCGCAGGGCATAAACGGACACATGCCACCGGGTCATTACTGTTGCATGAACAGACTCCTTTTTCCAAATGGGATTTGAAATCGTCCATACATCCTTCCAAACATTTTAAAGCAAGTTTTGCAGCTTCATATCCAATCGCACAGTCTGCGGATGAATAGATACTTTCTGCAGTTGTTTTGATTACATTAAGAGTTTCTTCTGTTGCATTGTTATTTAATACATCGTCAAATAACTCTGCAAGCTTCTTCAGTCCTACACGACATGGAATACATTTTCCACATGACTGTGCAAGACACATTTTAATAAAGGAACTTGTCACGTCTACCGGACAAAGACCTGGAGGAGCCGCTACGATACGACGTTCCAAATCCTTATACATAGAATCCATGGTAGATTCTGCTCTGTCCTTCGTTGAAATTGTTAATCTGCTCACTCAATGTACCTCCTATAGAATTTTGAAATAAGTTGCTCCCAGTTGCTCTGCCTCACTTGTATCGTGAGTCACAACAAACAGGGTTCTATCTTTTTTCTTCTCCAAAGTATACCGGATGACCTTTTCCTTCAATTCTACATCCAAACCTTTAAAAGGCTCATCCATAAATATAACCTCCGAAGAAGTTAAAAGTGCTCTTAAAATGGAGACTCTGCGTTTCATTCCTCCGCTAAATTCTCTGACCTTCTGTGAAAATTCTTTTTCTCCAAGCAAAATGCTGCACTCTTTTTTCAGTTCTTCCACTGGAAGGTCGCTTACCAGTTTTAAATTTTCTTCTACGGTAAAATTCTCCAACAGCCTGTCTTCCTGAAATACACTGGATTTTTTCTCCGGCATTCCAATAACTTCTCCTGAATCTGGGGGTATAAGCCCCATCATAATATTCAGAAGTGTGGTTTTTCCTTTCCCCGACGGTCCTGTAATGATCATAATACTTCCCGGTTCTACTGTAAACGAAACCTTATCAAGTACTTTTTTATCATAACTTTTAGATATTTCTTTTATTTCAATCATTTTTCTTTTTTCACTCATGATACATCATTCTCCCTAACCGCTGAAATACCCAAATCATAATTTTTTCAAGGGTCCAGCATAGGAAAATAGCTAATATTGTCCACGCAAACAAATCAGCAATATCAAAATACAACTTTGCCTTATAAATGGCTTCGCCCACAGAATATTCAGGTACTCCAATCAATTCTGCTGCAATAGCAGAACGAATCCCCATACCAACTGTCAGTTTTAAAATTTCTGGAAACTCTTCCATTACCTGCGGTACATAAATATATTTCCATTTTCTTATTTTCTTTACATGAAATACCTGGCATACTTCAAGCAGCTTGCCATCCACCCTCCGAAGCGCAGCCAGCACGTGGAAATAAATCAATGGAAATACTACAAACCAAGTGATAAATCCGGAAACACTCTTTGACGAAAACCACGCAAGTGCAATCACAATAAAAGAAGCAACCGGTATGGACTTCATAAGCAGCATCATAGGCTTTACGAGTTCCTCAAACATCTGACTGACATAAGAAATACTTGCAAATACGATACCGAATATAATCGCTGTAAAATATCCAACGATAATTCTTCCAGAAGTATTTCCAAGTATTCCCCACGTTTCTGCCTGTATCAGCCTCATTCCCAACGATTTCGCTGTATCAAGCGGAGACGCAAGGAACAGTGGCTGATTAATGATTTTGTAAAGAAGCTGCCATAATGCAAGCCAGAACAACGCAATCAAAAGATAACGTATCTTACTTTGCCTGATAGTAGAAATCATCTTCTGGTACTGCTCCTCCTACTGACTGTGCATCCTGCTGAAACAACACTTCAAGATAACCACCCAGCTTGTCTTTCATTTCGTTTCCTGCAATATATGATAAATTACAGTATGGAATTGCTTTTTTCGCAATCGCAGCTTTAATGATGTCATATTTTTCAACGCTTGCTGACATTTCCTCTGTATTTGCATTGACATAATTAATAGAAGCTTCCAAATCTGTCATAAATTCCTGAATCTGGTCTTCATGTTCTTCCAGATAATCCTTACGTACCACTGTAACACCTGTTACTAATTCTGAGCTTTCTGTCACACGACTCCATTCATCTGTGAAACTCATAAGAATATTCAATCCATCAATCTGGTTCTGAGCCACCGTCACAAATGGCTGTGGAAGTACACCCACTGCCTCGGTATCACTCTGAAGCGCAGCCACTACTTCTGTAGCTTCTGACTTATATTCGATATTAAAGTCATCTGGCGACATTCCATTCTGTTCCAGCAGATAATTCAGTGTATATTCTGGTGTTGTTCCCTTTCCGGTTGTGTAAATTGTAGCTCCCTTTAATTCTTCAAAGGTTGCTGACTCCCGATTCGTACCAACCATATAAAGAACACCAAGTGTATTAATATCCAGCACTTCGATATTGCCATTAGTCTTTGCATATAATACTGCCGCAAGATTTGCAGGAATATTTGCCACATCCACATCACCTGAAATCAAAAGCGGGCTGACTTCTGTTGCCGATGCGTAAATAGTAACATCGTATTTCCCGTTCTCTTCTGCGTCATCCATTAATTTTACCATACCAATCGAGGTAGGGCCTTTCAAAGAAGCAATCTTAATTGGCTCTCTCTCCTCTTGCTGTTCTGCCTGTTTGTCTGAGTCCGTTTCCTTCACATTTTCTGCATTTTTGGAACCGCATCCGGCAAAAAGCATTGCGCATGCAGTTGCCGCCGCAATCCATACTTTCCACTTTTTCATATAATCCTTCACCTCTGTTTATATTTTGTCTATAGTTTACCATAATTCCTTAGAATTGAGAAGTATTTTTGATAAATTGTACAAAATATATGAAAAACCATCTTCTAAATTGGATAAATTTCAATCTACATCCTGTACATTTTCATCGTATATCTGGCAACATGAAAAGAGACATAACTTTCGTTATGCCTCTCATTACTTTTAATTATTTATAACTGTTCAGAGCCAAGAAAAATTTCATAAAACAGGCGTAAAATGCTTGTATTTTTAAGACTGTTTTTAAAATTTTATTTGGCGGATACGCCACACCGACGAAATGCGTAGCATTTTGGAGGTTGGCTCTGAACAGTTACAATTATTTTATTAATAATTTTCTTCACGGACTTCGAAATAACTCTGTCCTACCTTACATACTTCGCAGTATTCCGGTGCTTTCTCACCAACAACGATGTGTCCGCAGTTTCTGCATTCCCACATCTTCACGCTGCATTTCTCGAATACCTGCTGCATTTCCAGATTATGGAGTAATGCACGGTATCTTTCTTCGTGTGCCTTTTCAATTGCACCTACACCTCTGAACTGTGCAGCAAGTTCCGGGAAGCCTTCTTCCTCTGCGTCCTTTGCCATACGTTCATACATATCGGTCCACTCTGCATTTTCACCTTCCGCAGCGTGGAGCAGATTCTCGGCTGTGTCGCCAAGTTCACCGAGTGCTTTGAACCATAATTTTGCGTGTTCTTTCTCATTATCCGCAGTTTTCAGGAATAAATCTGCAATCTGTTCAAATCCTTCCTTTTTCGCCTTGGATGCAAAATAGGTATACTTATTTCTTGCCTGGGATTCTCCTGCAAATGCTTCCCAAAGATTCTTTTCTGTCTTGGTTCCTGCGTACTTATTTCCAGTAGATGCCGGTTCTGCAACTACCTTTTCGAAATCAGATGCCGGGTGTTTGCAAAGCGGGCAAATGAAATCTTCCGGTAATTCTTCGCCTTCATATTCATAACCGCAAATCGTACAACGCCATACGGTCTTACCGTTCTTCTGGGTTTTCTCCGGTTTCGGTTTGATATTTTCCATATAATAAGTATAAGTAGCGGATGGGTCTTCTGATAACACTTCCATCTCTGTCACACGGCCAATAAACAGTGTGTGTGAATCCAGTTCTTCTACTTTCTCTACTTCTGCACTGATATAAGCGTTTGTTCCTTTTGTAATATAAGGAATCTTGTTTTCGCCAACCTTATAATCTGCAAAATCAGCAAACTTGTCCACTTCTTTTCCGGTAACAAATCCAAAATGACGGAACAAATCAAATGTAGCGTTTTCACTGATAATAGATACGGTAAATTTGCCGCTTTCTTTAATCATATCATGTGTATAATTTGCTTTGTTCACGGCAATACTAATACGGTTCGGCTCAGATGTTACCTGAGCTGCTGTATTAATAATACATCCATTTTGTTTGCCATTTAATTCTGTAGTCAGAACAAACAGACCATAGGTCAGATTATGCATTGCTTTCTTATCCATTTCACAATACCTTCCTTCTCTGCAAGTCTCATTCAATTCAACTGTCGATACTGCTGTTAATTCTAGTAGTTTTCTTTTCTTACTTCGAAGTAGCTCTGTGGATGATTACATACTGGACATACTTCCGGTGCACTTGTTCCGATTACAAGATGTCCGCAGTTACGGCATTCCCAGATCATAACGCCCGCTTTTTCAAATACCTGTTTTGTTTCGATATTGTTAAGAAGCGCACGATATCTTTCTTCATGATGCTTTTCAATTGCGCCAACGCCTCTGAACTGTGCAGCAAGTTCCGGGAAGCCTTCTTCTTCCGCTTCTTTTGCCATTCTTTCATACATATCTGTCCATTCTGCATTTTCACCTTCTGCAGCATGAAGCAGGTTTTCTTCTGTAGTTCCAAGTTCTCCAAGTGCCTTGAACCAGAGTTTTGCATGTTCTTTTTCATTTTCAGCAGTCTTTAAGAATAAATCTGCAATCTGTTCGTATCCGTTCTTCTTTGCAACTGATGCGAAATAAGTATATTTATTTCTTGCCTGAGATTCTCCTGCAAATGCTTCCCAAAGGTTCTTTTCTGTCTTTGTTCCAGCGTATTTGTTTCTTGGGTTTTCTACTACTTCTTTAAACTTATCTGCCGGCTGATGGCATAATGGACATTCTGCCGGTGCTTCTTCTCCTTCATAAACATAACCACATACAGTACATACAAATTTTTTCATGACTTTCTTCTCCTTTTCTTCTTTCCCTCTTCAATATTAGGAATGATTCTTATTTTATTATAGCACATAATTTTATTTTTGCAACGATTATGTACTTTGAATTTATAATACTATTTATCAAAAAAGTAAATAAAGTTCACAGAAAATATTGACTTTTTTCACAAAACCTTACTATTTATTGTGTTATTTATTAACGCATGTTAATTTATAAATATAAAGCTTTGTGATATATATCACTTATATCATCATACCAGGAGGAAAAATTATGTCTACTTCATTACCCAAACATTTTGAAGATTTCGCAGAAGCAAGACGTGAAGGATTTTTAAGAGTAAAACAATTAAAAGACGAGGGGAAAAATGTCTGTGGCATGTTCTGCCAGTATACCCCTGCTGAAATCATCCGCGCTGCCGGTCTGTACCAGGTGGGTCTCTGCGGCAGAAGCCAGGAGCCAATTAAAACAGCAGAAACCAGACTTCCTGCTAACCTCTGTCCACTGATCAAGGCAAGCTTTGGGCATGTCATGGAAGAAAGCTGCCCTTATGCTTTCTTTTCCGATATTGTTGTCGGGGAAACGACCTGTGACGGAAAAAAGAAAATGTACGAACTTCTCGGTGAATTAAAACCAATGCAGGTTATTCATTTGCCAAATGTACCGGATTATGAGCGTTCACTGGATATGTGGGTGTCTGAAATACGTGCTTTCAAAGAAGGTCTGGAAGAAAAATTTAACATCAAGATTACCGATGAAATGCTGGAGGATTCCATTAAATGGTGCAATAAAGAGCGTGCTCAGCATGCACATTTATACGAGCTTGGCCGTTATAATCCACCTGCTATCACTGGAAAAAGCATGAATGACGTGTCTGACGGACTCCAGTTTATGTTTGACCCGGAAGAAAAATATAATAAGATTCAGGAAATCATTGAACAATGTGAGGAAAACTGGAAAAACGGCATTTACCCGGTAGAACCGGACCCATACCGCCCTCGTCTGATTGTATCCGGTGGCGGTTACGCAGGCACAAGCCAGAAAACCATTGATGTTATCGAAGAACTGGGCGGTTCCATTGTCTGTTATGAAGGCTGCTGCGGTATTTCTTCTCTCAGACGCGCCGTATCAGAAGATACCTCCCGTGACCCGATTGTCCGTATCGCAGAAAAATATCTGGAAGTACCTTGTGCAGTTGTCTCCCCAAATAACAGACGTATGGAGCAGGTTGCCGATACCATTGATGAATGGAATTCAGACGGTTATATCAGTATTACCCTTCACTCCTGCAACCCGTTTGCCGTAGAAACCGAAAATCTCCGTCGTGTCTGTGAATCGAAGGGGATTCCACTTTTACATATTGAAACCGATTTTTCTCCAAGTGATGAAGGACAAATCCGTACACGCGTGGAAGCCTTCTTAGAGATGATCCGTATGAAAAAGGAGGCCGAAGCCCATGAATAAACAAGAATTGCAGACACTGATTGATTCCTGTCATGAAAACGGCAAAAAGGTGGCAGTTTCCTTCTGCTCCCATGTCCCGGTGGAACTGTTAGAAGCAGCCGGAGTCTGTCCGCTTCGGATTCCTTATGTCCGTGGGGTAGCAGATTCTGCTTCTAAAATTCTAATCCGTAATCTTTGCCCAGTCGTAAAAAACTGTTGTGATATCTGCGAAGACGAGGCATTAGAGGATGCAGACCTGATTATTGCTGAAACTTCCTGCGACGGAAAGAAAAAAATGTACGAACTGCTTTCCCGTCAGGACCGTGTTTACTATTATCAGGTTGCCCAGGGTGCTGACCGCGATTATGTAAATCCACTTATTTATTCGGAATGCAAATATCTGGCAAAAGATTTGGAAAAACGCTTTGGCACACCGATTACGGATGATGCAGTCCGTACTGCCGGTGCTCTTTATAATAAAGAAAGAGAAAGCATTTTAAATCTCATGGAAATCCAGCGTCAGACCCCTCCTGCTGCCTTTGGCAGAGACATTTTCCATGCCTTGGAAGAACACAGGGCTCTCCCTGATGTAAGGAAACGTACCGCTGCCAATCTGGAAACTCTGGAACAGCTTTCTTCAAAAGACTCTCCAGTTCCGAAATTCGCCAAACGCATCCTTGTAACCGGCTGCCCACTCAGTGGTGTACACGAGAAAATATTGGAAGCCATCGAAGAGAACGGCGGTGTAGTTGTCTGCTTTGAAAACTGCGAAGTCATGAAATCGGCTGTCCGCCATTTTGATACAGAAAAAGAAGATGTCTTTGCAGCACTTGCCGACTGTTACCAGAATACGGCTTGTGCAATTATGTCACCGAATGAACTTCGCTTTGAGCTGCTTGCAAGACTGGTTCAGGATTACAAGGTGGACGGTATTCTGGATATTACCCTTCAGACCTGCCACCCTTATACCGTAGAACGGGATAAAATGACCCGCTTCTGCGAAGATTCTCTTGGCATTCCTTATATGGCAGTGGAAACTGACGCAGGCGAATCTGATAAAGGGCAGCTCACCACAAGAATCACCGCATTTATTGAAATGCTGTAAATAAATGTAGTAATCCGTGTAAAGTTTATATGGATAACTTCTTGTACTCACCATGAAATCCGTGTATCATGTATACCATAAAACAGAATCCCTGTCGCAGACGGGAGGGAGGTATATAGATATGAAAATTACGATTATAGACGGTCAGGGCGGGAAAATGGGAAAATCCATTATTAAACAGCTAAAAAAAGAACACCCTGAACTGACTTTATATGCAATCGGAACAAACAGTATTGCGACTTCCGCCATGCTGAAAGCCGGTGCCGATTTTGGTGCCACCGGTGAAAACCCATGCATCGTTAACGCTCAGGACTCCGATATTATCATCGGTCCCGTTGGAATTGTGATGGCAAATTCCTTGCTTGGGGAAATCACACCTGCCATCGCAACTGCTATCGGTTCCAGCAAAGCCTATAAAATCCTGCTTCCGGTAAACCGGTGTAATCATTTTATCGTAGGCTGTTCGGATATTCCTTTCAGTGAATCAATACAACAAGTATGTAAAAAAGTCGAGGCTCTTTTATAAGAGGCTCGATTTTTTCTAATTATTTTATATTTTCCATTGACTTTAGTATGGTAAATTGATAATATGGTAGCATATTAAAACATTTAAAACGAAAATATGGGAAAAGAAAGGGAATAAGATTATGAAAAAGTTTACAGCATTTACATTCTGCCTTGTAATGGCACTCTCACTTACAGCCTGTGGTGGTTCTTCTGCCTCCAATGATACATCCTCAGACCAGACCGACATGGAATATGTAAAAGAGAAAGGAACTCTGGTTGTAGGAATCACAGAATTTGAACCTATGGATTACAAAGATGCCTCCGGTGAATGGGTTGGTTTCGACGCAGACATGGCAAAAGCATTTGCAGAAAACCTTGGTGTGGACGTTGAATTTGTAGAAATCGACTGGGATAACAAAATCATCGAGCTTGACAGCAAAACCATCGACTGTGTATGGAACGGTATGACACTTTCCGATGAAGTCAAAACTGGAATGAGCTGTTCCAATGCTTATTGTAATAACGCACAAGTTGTCATTCTTCCAAAAGACAAAGCAGACCAGTATCCTGACTTAAAAAGTCTGTCCGATTTAAGATTTGCAGTAGAGGCAGGAAGTGCCGGCGAAGACGCCGCAAAAGAAGATAACTTAAATTATACACCATTGAAAGCACAGGCAGATACCCTGATGGAAGTTGCAGCCGGCAGCTCCGATGCAGCTATCATCGATTCTCTGATGGCCGGAGCAATGGTTGGTGACGGAACCAGCTATTCAGACCTTACCTACACACTGAAACTTACTACAGAAGAATACGGTGTTGGATTCCGTAAAGGCTCTGACCTTACCGATGCACTCAATGATTTCTTCGTGAAGAGCTACGCAGACGGCTCTCTTATGAAATGCGCAAATACGTATGGTGTTCAGGCTGCCATTATTGAGCAGAAATAAGATTGTTCAATTCAAAAATCTGATAAAAACAAACTCCTTAAATAAAAAGAAAGTGGGATTTACATATGGAACAGATATTAAACCAATTACCGATTGTTCTGAATTCACTGAACATCGGATTTCTACAGACCTTAAAATTATTTTTTGTCACCTTGATCGGTGCCATTCCCATCGGGCTTGTAATTGCATTCGGTTCCATGTCCCACTTTAAACCTCTTAGCTATATTACGAAATTCATTGTCTGGGTTATCAGAGGTACGCCTCTGATGATTCAGTTATTGATTGTCTACTACTTTCCGGGTCTGGTACTGAAAAATCAAATCTGGGGCGGTGGTGAGTCCGGTCGATTTCTTGCTGCGGCTGTTGCATTTATTTTTAACTATGCCTGCTATTTTTCTGAGATTTACCGTGGTGGAATCCAGAGCGTTCCAAAAGGACAGGAAGAAGCCGGACTGGTGCTTGGAATGACGCGGAAACAGATTTTCTTCCGCATTACGTTGTTACAGATGATTAAGCGTATTATTCCACCTATGTCCAACGAAATCATCACTTTGGTAAAAGATACTTCCCTAGCGCGCATTATTGCCCTTCAGGAAATCATCTGGGCAGGTCAGGCATTTATGAAAGGTTCCCAGGGAATCTCCGGTGCACTCTGGCCGCTGTTCTTTACCGCATTTTATTATTTGATTTTCACCGGAATCCTGACTGTACTGCTTAACAGACTGGAACGGAAACTGGATTATTTCCAATAATCGAGGAGGTATGACAAATGGCTATTTTAGAAGTTGAGAATATGAATAAATCCTTTGGAAACACTCAGGTGTTAAAAGATATCAATTTTTCGCTGGAAAAAGGAAAAGTACTTTCCATCATCGGTTCTTCGGGAAGCGGAAAAACAACCCTGCTCCGGTGTCTGAATTTTCTGGAGCGTGCAGATACCGGCAAAATCCGGGTAAACGGGGAGACCTTGTTTGATGCATCAGACCTTTCTTCCCAGTCGGAACCTCAGATTCGGAAAAAGAGGCTCCACTTTGGGCTTGTTTTTCAGTCTTTTAATCTTTTTCCTCAATATACGGCACTGGAAAATGTGATGCTGGCAAAGGAACTGCTTGCCAGAGAACTGCCCGACTACAAAAGCCGGAAGAAAGAATTGTTATCGGAAATCAAAGAACAGGCTGTCAACCTTCTGACAAAGATGGGCCTTGCTAACCGGATGGACAATTATCCACACCAGCTTTCCGGTGGACAATGTCAGCGGGTTGCAATTGCCCGTGCACTGGCACTGAATCCGGATATTTTATGCTTTGATGAGCCTACCTCTGCTCTTGACCCGGAACTCACCGGAGAGGTTTTGCGCGTCATGAAAGAACTGGCAGACGGAAATACGACCATGATTATCGTAACCCATGAGATGACATTTGCCAAAGAAGTTTCTGACCATGTCATCTTCATGAATGAAGGCCGCATTCTGGAAGAAGGTACACCAGAGGAAGTATTTGAACATCCAAAGGAAGAACGCACCAGACAGTTTCTGGGCCACTATCATAATGCTGATTCCTCTTTTTCTATAAATTCATAAGCAATTCGCGGACTCCCATCTGCGATATGAATGATTCCGCATCTGTGGAATCCACATTTCTGAATGGCTCCCTGCATAGGAAGGTTCCGTTCATGAGTGTCGATTCTCAGATGGGGAATTTCTTTTTTACAATAATCCACAACCTTTGCAAATACCCCTTTCTCTGTTCCATCACTGGCAACTCTGTGAATCGCAGCATATGGTGAATCGTCCATCCACGCACCATCAATTACCTTATACGTTGGGTCCTCCCCCGGAATAAATGCAAACACGCCATGCACCCGATCTTGATTTTCATAGACATATAACTGTCCCTTTTCCACATCCTGCATAAGCACTTCTTTAGATGGGTGGTTATTCTGCCACTGTACTGTATTTCCATGTGCTGCCATAAACGCTCTTGCAATCTGATAAATATTCAGAATCACAGGCATATCTTTTTCTTCTGCGTGTCGAATCATTGTCTGTTTTCTCCTGTAAGATTTACATATATTTGTTTCATCATTATTTGCACCTTCGATGCTTATATCATAATTATAATAGTTCTTCAAATTCTTTTAAAACTCAATCCCTCGTCTCGCCGGAACTCCCTGTTCAAAAGGATGCTTTATTTTTTTCACTTCAGAAATGTACTCTGCCAGTTCCTGGATTTCCGGTGCCGGATCTCTGCCTGTCAGTACAACTTCCAGTTTTCCCGGTTTATTTTTCAAAAAGTCCAGTGCATGTACATGGTCAATAAATTCATAGCGGTATGCTGCCATAAATTCATCTGCCACAAGCATATCGTACTCTTCTTCTACTGCCCTTCTTACTGCTTCCTGCCAAAGATTCGAATACACTTCTTTTGCTTCCTGCTTTTCCTCTTCTGTCATGCGGAACACAAACCCAAACTCACGGTTTAAATGAATCACATCAATTTCCGGAATTTTATCTAAAATCACCAGTTCTCCCGAATGTTCATTTTTCAGAAAACGTACAAACAACACTCTCATTCCACATCCTGCGGCACGCACTGCAAGCCCTATGGCCGCTGTTGTCTTTCCTTTTCCGTCTCCACAATATACTTCTATCAGTCCCTTTTCCATCTGCTATACTTTCCTGTTCTTATTTTTTATAATGATTTTCGCTTTTTTGCTTCATCCAGTAAAATCTGCATTTTGACATTACATTCCCCAATACAGACCCCTGCATTGATGATTTTATTACATTGGCTCATCAGTCGCAATGCCCTTTCTAAACTCTGATCACTGATACTGCAAAATGGTTGTTCTGTCACTACTTCCGCAGCCAGATATTTTGCCACCTGATAATCCAAATCGTTGGTATACAGGATTCCTGTAGCAAAGGGTATCTGTTCTTTCTGGAGTCTTCGATACACCGGAATGCCATTTCCGCAGGATGAAAGCACAAATACTTCCGGTTTTCCTACCGCTCCCGGAAGTTCTACACTTCCAAAAACAGTGTCAAAATATCCATTGTCCAGTCCGTACAGGTCCCGTATGATGTCATCCTTGAAAACCTGCTCCGGTTCTCCGTACCATGAGATGGTCTCTCCTTTCACGCAGATGATCTTATCCGAAATCTTCTGCGCCAAATCGATTTCGTGGAGAGACATCACCACAGTAATATTTTTCTCTTTCGCCATCTTTCGCAAAATAGAGAGCAATTCTAATTTGTACTTAATATCCAGATAAGAGGTCGGTTCATCCAGTACAATCAGTTCCGGCTCCTGACAGATTGCTCTTGCCAGTAAAATGCGCTGCTTCTGCCCATCACTGATGGCATCAAAGGAACGCTCTGCCAGTTCTTCTCCATGCACTGCACGCAAAGCTTCATAGACCTTTTCCTCATCTTTCTTTCCAAGAATCCCCATTCGTCCGGTATATGGATAACGTCCGGTTGCCACTACGTCATAGCAGGTCATCAGTTCTGGATTTACCCGCTCCGTAAGTACAACCGCCATTTTGGTAGCCAGTTCTTTAAAGGAAAGATGATGCAAATCTTTTTCTGCAAATACAATTCTGCCGTCGATTTTTTCAAGCTGTCTGGTAATCGTCTTTAAAATCGTAGATTTACCTGAACCGTTTGGTCCAATCAGTGTGACAATTTCCCCTTTTCCGATATCAATGCAGATATCATGGATAAGCACCTTTCTATGATATCCCACTGAAAGATTCGTAAGCTGAACATATTGTTTCTCCATTTCTACTTTCCTTTCTTTCTGTTTAACATCATAAAAATAACTATCGGTGCACCAAACATGGATGTTACCGTACTAATATTCAGTTCCGTCGGTGCAAATGCCATCCTTGCAATCAAATCACACATCATACAGAAAACTCCACCTCCAAGGAACGTCCCCGGAATCACCACCAGCGGATTGGCACTGCCAAGCAGTTTCTTCATCAGAAACGGTACTGCAATTCCCACAAAAGAAATCGGTCCTGCAAAAGCTGTCACGCAGGCTGAAAATACACTGGATAAAAGAATCAGAATCACACGAAATACCCGCATATTGATTCCCATGCTCTGTGCGTAGCCTTCTCCCATCTGAAAAGCACCAATTGGTTTTGCCATTAAGAACGTACATACAAAAGTAATCCCCACTATCAGAAAAGCTACACGCACATTTCCCCAACTCATGCCAGAGAAGCTTCCCTGAGACCAGCCATGTAGATTCACAATATCCGAATCCTCCGCAAAAGTCACAACAAAATCCGTAATTGCCGAGCAGATATATCCAATCATAGTTCCAGCTACCAGTAGCGTTGCCATATGATGCACCTTTTTCGACATCAGCAGAATAAATCCAATGGATATCAATGAGCCTGTAAATGCAGCAATGATCAGTGCACTGGAGCTTATCTGCCGAAAATGGTTCATGAAGAAAATCATAGTAAGTGCCACTACCATTTTAGCACCTGATGAAATTCCCAGAATAAATGGTCCTGCTATCGGATTCGAAAAAAATGTCTGTAATAAAAATCCTGACAAAGACAAGGCACCGCCAAGCACTGCCGCCATTAAAAGACGGGGCAGGCGTATTTTCCATATGATATTGTACTCTACTTCTCCACCTTCCCGCAGAAATAAAATCCTCAGAATATCTGGAATGGAGATTTGTACATTTCCGGTATTAATATTCAAAACCACAATCACCGCAAATGCCAGAATCAGGCTTCCAAATACAAGGCCATACCGCAGTTGTCGTTTTCGTCTTATGTTCATAATGACTCCCTGTCCTGTGAATGCTGTCCACAATTCTTTCTTACTCTACTTTATACAAAAATGTCATATCCTTTTCATCTCCATCTGTCAGCATCAGATGGATATCCTGTATCAGATTACCCACGATATCTGTGGCCTGATACAAATATTTTCCGGTACACCACACGTTTCCTTCTTTGACCGCCTTAAAATCTGCAAACAACTCATTCTTTCCAATCAACTCGTCCACGGACTTGATTTCGCTGTCGATACTGGAATTGTAAATCAGATAATCTGCATTTACGGCTGTGGCATAGAACTCCTCCATCGTAAGAGAAACGGCTGCGCTCTCATTTTCTGTATTTTCCAGATTATCGAAAGCATACTTTCCTCCTGCAATTTCAATCATTTTCGGGATATAATCCTTAGTTTTACGCACCACAATAGTTCCGTCCGTACTGACATAGAAAAATGCCACTGTTTTTTCTGTATTCTTGAAATCCTTTAATTCTTCAATCACACTGGTCTGTGACGCAAAAAAGGTTTCTGCTTCCTCGTCTTTTCCCATAAGTGCAGCATATAATTTAATCCATTCCGTTCTGCCAAGGGGATGATTTTCATAACTTGAACGGTCTATAAATACCGGAATTCCAAGCATTTCTATCATCTCTTTTACTTTCGGTGTATGAGCTATCATGGTGGATTCAATAGCAAGGTCGCAGCCTTTATCTACCAGCATTTCATAATCCGGCTCACTGTATTTTCCGGCAAAGACAATCTTTCCCTCTTCCATTGCTTTTGCCGCATTTTCAATATACCAGCCCGATGCCTGTGTTCCGCTCATCTTGATGGAATCCAGACAATCAAGGGAATCAAACAATGCCATAGCCGATGTGGCCGCAAGGTAAATATTACTCGGTGACTTTGGTATAACTACGATATTTTCATCCAGTCCTTCCGGTGCTTCCTTCCCTTCCGGAACTGCCAGATATTGTGCACTGTCGTGGACATCGATCAGCACATATCCTTCTTCATAATAAAATACATCAAATCCTGTTGCGTATTCCAACTCCAGGGTTCTCTCATATGTCAGTCCTGCAATCTCAGGTGCTGCCTTGGTTTTTTTATCCGTTGTCTGATTGTCTGCCGTTTTTTCCTGACTGTTTTCCGTTTTTGAGCCAGAAGCGGTCTGACCGCATCCTGTCAGGACAGATGATGCGGTCAGTAAGGCGGATAGAACAATCAGTGATACATTTCGAACAAATTTTTTCATCACATTTTTTCTCATCACGCTGTTTCCCTTATTTTGATTTTAATTCTTCTTTTCCGTTTTCTGGAGTTCTGCTAATTTCTCTGTGTATACTTCATTTGCTTTTTCTTCACAGTCAAAGAGTACACCGTAAACCTTCAGCCATTCCAGTTTTGCTTCTTCCTGTTCTTCATCTGCCATACGGTCTACGAATACCGGAATCTGAAGTGTTGCAAAACGTTCACTTAAATCCAGAAGCTGTTCCTTTTCCTCTTTCTTATCCTTGCTGTCTTTTTCAACCTCAAGCACAGACGATGGAAGTACAGCCAGATTGCATTTATTCTTTACAATTTCTTTGTAATCCGGGTCTTCTACATCCCCTTCCATCAAAAGCTCTTCGTCAATTTCAAAATCCTCTTTCAGCAGTTTTAAAATGTCTTCATCTGCAATATATGCCTTTTCCAATGGTCTCTGGATAATGATTACATTTTTATCCAGTCCTGCAGGAATCTCTACATCTTCTGGAACAATCAGATATTTCACTACATTTCCTTCGTAAAGGTTATCCGTCTCTTCCTCTAAAACTTCACGTTCAGTATCTTTCTTCATATCAATTTCCAACAGCATAATATCATTTTCATAACGGTAAAGCTTTACATACTTGGTATATTCCATTTCAATTTCTTCTTCGTAAGTAAGTCCCATGATCACCGGTGCTTTCTGGTCAAGCTTCTGATTATTAAGTGCCTCGCCCTGCTCACCTGAGCCTGCCGCTGCGAGATAAATGAAAATGTTATATGTAATCTCATGAGCGGTTGACATGGCTGTTGTCATTCCGATGATAGTATTGTTCTTATTTAACTGCACCGGAATCACAAATGTAGAAGTAGAGCCGGTGTTGGTTCCATAGTAAATGTTACCGTTTGCTTTAATATAAGAGTAAGAACCACTGCTGAATACGATGGTTGCATAAGCCTGACCATTTTTGATGGTAATCTTGTCACAACTGATAGAAACTCTTCCGGTTCCGCCTGACCACGAGAACTGGTCTGGGATGTATACTCCGTCTTTCAATGTAGTACTGCTGTCCACACGGGCTGTTCCGCCATTTAAGTCGGTTACATGACCTGACTCATTGCCCGGTGTAGATGGCTTTGAATTATCCGGATTTACTGGGATTACTGGTTCTACCGGGTCTGGTGTCGGTGTTTCTTTGTCTATTTTTTCTATTCCGTCGGACTGGAATGTTAATTCACGGTCGTACCATTTATCCTTCTTGATAGAATGTGCAGCTACTTTAATCGGTGTATCAAAAGCAGATACTGGAATCGTATATGTATATTCCCCTTTTTCATTTTCCACAAATGGAATCAGACTGCTCCTATCGGCCTTGGCTGCATCTTCCGCAGTTCCCATGTATAAATAATCATAGCCTGTTCCACTTAGGGTAATGACTGCACTCATCTGACCATTATTTTTGGTTAAAACACAGTTTACAACTTTAAACATACTTGAACTGGAATCTACAGTAACATTATAATCTCCATTTTCAATGTCTTTATCCGGAGTTTCCGGTTCTTCTGGTGTTACTGTTTCATCTTTTTCAATCACGCTTGGAATCGTCAGTGTATACTGTTTCTTTGTATACCAGCTTCCATCCGGCTTTCCCGGGACAAAGTTCATTTCCTTTCCCATATCCTCTGCTTTTAAGTCAAAGGTAAAGATATAGCCATCTGTTCCTTCCCGCTTTACTCCCTGATATACTGGTTCTTTGACTTCATCGTCTTTCCTTCCCAGATAAATCTTGTCGTAACTTGCAGAACTTATTGTAAGAGTGACTGTCAATGTGTCCTCTTTGAGTACTGCTTTGGAACTTTCTATTTTGAACATAGAAAATCCACTTACTATATCCAGTGTATAATCCCCGTCCTCATAGGTCTTATCACCGATTATGATGGACTGAGTAACAGCGTCTTCACCTGCTGCTTCAGCAGATTCTTCCTGATTATTTTCCTGTGCTTCTTCTGAAAGTTCTTCTTTTTGCTTTGTTTCTTCCTGTTCTTCTGTCTCTGCTTTTTCTACTGTTTCCTCTGCTGCTTTCTCTTCAGAAACAGTATTATCTGATACTGTGTTCTCCTGACTTTCATTTTCAGAAACTGGTTTCTCCTGAGTTGGTTCGACTGTCGCCTCCTGCGAAATCATTTCCACTGCTTCCCCTTCTTCTGCATGAAGGCGTGCCACCGGACTTCCCGCCATCAAAACCGCAAGTCCTAATGCCAGAAATCTTTTTTTGTTTCCTTTCATTTTGTTCTTCCTTTCCTTTTCTATCTTTTTCTAAATAGAATGATGCCGGAGTCACATGATGTCTGACAGGCTGCTCCATGCCCTGCACTTATGCATTCCTTTCCATCATAAAAAAAGAAATGTCCACCCATAAAAAGCAGACATTTCATAACCTCAAAACATTCCTGTCTGTCCCAAGGACTTACAGGTGGTTCTATGAAAACGCTTTCTTCGGAAGCTATTCATTGACTTTCAGCAGGTTTCCTGGCTTACATATCATCGCTCTGCCACACCTTCTCACGCTTTACGCGCAATGGCATACCCGCGGCATCACTCCATGTTTACAGTGACCGGATCGCTCAGGACTTTCACCTGATTCTCTTTTACCCTGACATTCCTGTCTGGCACTGAAATTCATTCTATTTCGTTCTTTCCTATTATATCAAATTTTTCTTAATTTACAACTCTTATAACGCTTTGCCAGAGATACAAAATGCTCTGCAAAATTCGGATTCGACGGATAATACAAATGCGGAAATCCCCACCAGTGATTTTCTCCGCCCCAGATGCAGGAATACTGTCTTCCGGTGGTCGGCTTCGTTGCCTTGCAGGAGGCTCCATTATCCGTACTGTCAAAATAATGAAACTCATGTGCTTTTATCACACCATTCTCCGGTAGAAAATTTCCGCCCATTCCCATATCTTTTCCAGTCTTTTCTTCCGCAATTTCCACATAGCCAAACCGAACCAGTTTTCCAGTGTAATGACACGATTCAGGGATGGCCCCTGCCATTTCATAAGTCTGTCCTTTGGCATCGGTCAGTTTTTCATGTAAATACATAAATCCGCCGCACTCTGCCACTGACGGTACCCCTACACAAACAGCAGATTTAATGGCATCCCGCATTTCCCGGTTTGCTTCCAGTTCTTTGGCATATAATTCTGGATAACCGCCTCCAAGTAAAATACCATCACAATGCTCCGGCAATTTTGTATCGTGCACTGGTGAAAAATACTGAAGTTTTGCCCCTGCTTCTTCCAAAAGACGCAGATTATCTTCATAATAAAAGCAAAAAGCTTCATCCTTCGCCACTGCAATAACAGGCTGTTCTGTATCTACTTTTTTCACATCTGTTTTTTCCCTGCTTGTTTCCGGAATTTCTTCTGCCTCATCTGCAATCTGTAACAGACCTTCTATCTCCAGAGTTTTCTGCAGTTCTTCCCCTGCATAAGCAATCTTCTCCCGCAGATGTTCCACCTCTTCTGGAAGCTTCAGTCCCAAATGCCTGCTCTCCAGAGTGAATTCCGGGTTCTGCGGTACATATCCCACAACAGATATCTGTAATTTTTCCTCTATCAAAGGCTTCAGTGTCTGATAATACATTCCCGACATCCGGTTCAGAATCACTCCTTTTATCAGATGTTCCGTATCATAAGACAAAAAACCCGCAATCAATGGAATCAGAGAATACCCCATACCTTTCGCATCTACCACCAAAATAATGGGTGTTCTCGTCACTTTTGCCAGATGATAGGAAGAACCTTCCTCCCGAATTCCACCAAGACCGTCAAAAACTCCCATGACTCCTTCCAGTACTGCTATCTGGTTCTCGGTTCTGCCATACAGAAACAATTCCCTTGTCACTTCTTCGCCTGTAAAAAAGGTATCTAAATTCTTAGATGAAATGCCGAGCACCTGTTTATGAAACATGGGGTCAATATAATCGGGTCCACATTTGTAAGAAACAACATCCTCCCCCATTTCTTTCAGAATGTGAAGTATGGAGCAGGTGATTAGGGTTTTTCCACTTCCACTTTTGGGAGCTGCAAACATCAGTCTTCTTAGCTTCATCTTGTCTCCTCCTCGCCTGCTGTTTCCTGCGTCTGAAAGGTAAACGCACATATCCAGACTGGATTTTCTGCCTGAACCAGATGATAAGCCCCTGCCTTTTTCGTCCGGCTGACCTGTAACTGCACCATACTCTCATCCGCAACCGGAAAATGTGCAAGTGCTTCCCTGATTTCACCAACCGTCTCCAAAGTCACCGCATTTATCACAATACGCATCTGAGGATTCTTCTGATATAAACACTTCAGAATTTCCTGTAACTTTCCTCCTGTCCCACCTAAGAACGCATGAGTCGGAACCGGAAGTTCTTCTAATCCTTCTGGTGCAAAAGCTTCTATAATGTCCATGTTATAAGCATGAAATTTTTCCCGATTCTTGCACATAAGCGCAACAGCTTCCGGTTTGCGTTCAATCGCATAGACTTGTATGCTATGGGAAATTCCTGCAATTTCCACTGCCACTGAACCGGAACCGCTCCCCACATCATAAACCACTGCCTGTTCGTGCAGCTTCAGTTTACAAATGCTGACTTCCCGCACTTCTTCTTTCGTCATAGGCACGGCATCTCTCAAAAACTCAGAATCCGCAGTGCCATAGGACAGCTTCTTCCTTACCGGATATGGATTCTTTATCATACAAGTATAAAGTCCTGCTTCTTCCAAATCCATACATTCCTGCGGAGTGAATTTCTGAATACGCTGGTCAGGGTAGGAAAGCCGGTATCCTAAATGAATTTCGCACTGCTCCAGATTGGCTTCTGTCAGAAATGCTCCCAGTTTCTTCACATCCTGATTTCCTGACAACAATAAAAAGACCTTCTCATTTGTGCGAACCTGTTCCAAAATCTCTGACTTCCATCTTGGATGCGTGGTATCTTTCCCATGTATACTGGTAATCACCGCATCCTGATAGCTTTCTCCAAGGCAGGCCGCAAGATAAGAGATGGAAGAAATTCCAGGCAGCATATGCAGGACTGCCTGTATACCGCCACCCGCAATTTCTTCATTCAGTGCATCAAACAGCTTCTGACAACCGCTGTAAAAGCCGCTATCTCCCGAAAACAGGATGACAATCTTCTGAATCTCATGTGGCTTTTGTTTTAACATTTCCTTGATATATGGTACAATCTGCTTCGCCAGATAATAAGGTTGCTTCTCGATTCGCGGCTCATAATCTGCAATCATCCGTTCTGCTCCCAGTAAAATATCTGCTTCCCGAATCACATTTCGCACTTCCGCCGTCATACTTTCTGCGGAGCCCATCCCGATTCCTGCAAGAAAAATCTGCGGAAGCCTGATACCATTTTCAGCAATTACGCCACTGTTCCTTTCAGCGGATAACCCCAAAAACGACTCGGAAACAGTTTCCGAATGAATTCCATATATTTCTTCCAGTTTCTGACACAGCTCTTCGAAATAATATCCTTCTTCTTTTTTCGGTCTGCCAATCACAAACACCGGAATATCTGCCCGCTTTGCCGCCTCTATTTTTTCTGCAAATCCACCGGATTTCCCACTTTCTTTTGTCACCATGCAGGAAATACCATACTGTCGGATCAGTGCTTCATTCATTTCTACTGAAAATGGTCCCTGAAGAGCCAGAATCTGTTTCCCGGTAATCCCTGCTTCCTGACAAAGCTTCAGGCTCTCCATGCTCGGCAGCACCCTCGCAAAAAGCCGGTCTTTGAATGCCTCTTGATTGTAGGTGTGTAAGTCTTTACTGCCTGTCGTCAGCAGAATATTTCCCTCGATTTGCTCTAAAGCTTTGACACAGGAGACATGGTTTTCAAAAAATCGAAGCTTTGGATAGGACACTGCTTCTCCTGTTTCCCTGAGCAGACGATAACAGGAAACCTTCCAATCTTCCAATCCTTCCACTGCCTGTCGAATCTGAGCCGTCACCACTTCCGCAAAAGGATGGGTGGCATCTATCACAATCTCATAGCCGCCCTGGTGTATCAGTTTCTGCATTTCTTTGGCATTCTTCCGCCCGGTTTTGATGGTACGATACGGATTGTCCTTTAATACAATCTCACCGTATTCCGTTGCCACACATACTGTATTCGGTATCTGCCTTTCACACAGCCAGTCCGAAAGCTGTCTACCTTCCGTTGTCCCCGCAAAGATTAGTATCTTTTTCAATTTGGTACCCCCGTTTTGTCACTAATTTGCCATTCAGAATCTGAGAGCCGGAATTTCCCACAAATACAGTGGTAAACATATTCACTTCCCGGTTACGCAGTTCCCCCAATGTACAGGTAACTGCCTTTGTCCCCTCTCTTCCAATATTTTCCACATAACCACATGCCCGCTCCGGCTCTATTTCTTCCAGTAAAATATCGCATGCTCTCCGTAAATAGTCATGTCTCTTATGACTGGACGGATTGTAAATAGCAATGGCAAAATCTCCCATTGCTGCCGCACGCAGCCGTTTTTCGATTTTCTCCCATGGAGTCAGCAGGTCGCTGAGACTAATGACACAGAAATCATGGTTTAGCGGTGCTCCCAAAACTGCCGCCCCGCTGCTTGCCGCCGTAATTCCAGGGACCACACGAATCTCTATATCCGGATACTCCGCTCCGAGTTCATACATCAAGGAAGCCATTCCGTAAATTCCGGCATCTCCACTACATATCATGGCTACCCGTTTTCCTTTTTCTGCTTCTTCAAAGCACATCTTGCATCTTGCCACCTCCTGCTTCATCGGTGTGGAGAGAAATTCTTTCTCCGAAAAACGTACTCCGAGAAGCCGCAGATACACGGGATATCCTACAATCACATCGGACTCTTCCAACACACGGATGGCCTGTCCCGTCATCATTTCTTCCTCTCCGGGTCCCATCCCTACTACATATATTTTAGATTTCATCGAAACAAATCCTCCAATCCCGCTTTGCAATTGCAAGCGTCATTCCATCCTCCGCTTCCTTTTTCACAAGCAAAGTGCCACCGGTTTTACATGCCTTTAATGCCGAGCGTTCACAAACATTATCCACGCCTATCGTCTGCTTCACGAAATCAGACCCGGAAAATATCCCTTCCACTTGATTCAGTACTTCCGCGGAGTAAGTCACGAAAGGAATGCCCATTTTCTGGCTCCAGCCAAGTAATCCTTCTTCTCTTGCTTTTTGTTCTACAGAGGCAAGAGTGTAAATCTGTCGTATCGATATTCCTTCTCTGTTCAGGATTTTCGCAATAAATGCCCTTATCTTCTCTTCTTCTTTTCCTTTTTTGCAGCCCATTCCGAGCACATATTCCTTTGGAATCAAAGTCAAAAGTGAATCGCATACAATCGGTTTCTCCGTAATCAGCACATCCACCGGTTTTTCCGGTGGATAAGAAACTACTTCTACTGCATTCGGAAGCTTTGTACCTGTTATCCTGCCTTCTTCTACGGATAACGTAATCCGCTTTCCCGCAAGCACTTTGGAAGAAACCTTTGCAATTCCTTCTTTATTCTGAATCCACAATCCATTTTTCTTCGCAAATATATCTACCGCAAATTTATCATTAATATCCGTAGCCGTGGTAATCACTGGAACAGCTTCCATCCGTTCTGCCAGTAAATATGCCAGTTCATTGGCTCCACCTACATGACCGGACAAAACAGGAATCACATAGTGTCCCTTTTCATCCATTACCAGAACCGGACTGTCCTGCAGCTTGTCCACCAGATTTGGGGCGATGGCACGAACCGCAATTCCACAGGCTCCAATAAATAACAGCGCATTTCTCTGCTTCATCTGTTCTTTCGTCCATACGGCCAGTCCCTGCTCTTTGACTGCTTCCTTCGTAAAACATTGAATATCCCAGTCTTTTATACAATCCTGCACTTTAAGGGCAATCCTGTTTCCATTTTCCGTAAAACTGATTATACTTAATCTTCGCATGATTCTTCCTTTGCCTGTCTGAATTCCGTTGAAAAATCCGGTGCATATAAACGGGATTTCTGATAGTTCTGATGTGCAATCACCTCTCCCACAAGCACCAGTGCTGTCTTTGTAATTCCATGCTCTGCTGCCGTCTGTTCCAGTTCTGCCACGGTACAACGATATGCTTCTTCCTCCGGCCACGTTGCCTTATAAATCAGTGCCGTAGGGGTATCTGCCCCATAGCCTCCTGCAATCAGCCTCTTCGATAATTCTCCAAGCATTCCGGTACTTAAATAAATTGCCATCGTTGCCTCATGAGCTGCAAAGCTTTCTATCTGCTCCTTTTCCGGCACTTTGGTCTTTCCCTCCATCCGGGTGATAATCAGGGACTGGGAAATGCCCGGCAGGGTGTATTCCAGATTTAAGGAAGCTGCTGCTCCAAAACAGGCACTGACTCCCGGACAGCTCTCATAGGAAATACCCAGTTCGTCCAACATATCCATCTGCTCCCGCACAGCACCGTACACGCTCTGGTCACCCGTATGCAGACGCACCGTCATCTTCTGTTCCTGTTCTGCCTGTTTCATCACATCAATGACTTCATCCAGTGTCATTTTCGCACTGTTATAAATCTCACATTCTTTTTTCGCATACTCCAGAAGCTGCGGATTTACCAGAGAACCGGCATAAATAATCACATCCGCCTGTTCCAGCATATGCATTCCGCGCACTGTAATTAAATCTGCCGCTCCGCATCCTGCGCCAACAAAATAAACCATTCTTCTACCCCCTTGCTTCTGGCAAGCTCGCCAAATTCATTTACATATAGTTCACAGTCAATAGATAGTTTTCCGCCTGCCCGCTTATCCAGATAATAACAGATACGGTCTACTACTTCCTGCATGATTGCATCCCTTTTTCCGGTTTCATTTAAAATCCGCACTGCCTCTTCCGTAGTCACACATTCCAGAAGCTGTCTGATTTTCTCCACTTCCACCTCATGTTTTACTGCCAGTGCTGCCAAAATCTCCATTCTGCAGTCCGCTTCTCTGGAATGGGTGTTCATAATTCCACCGGCCACCTTCACTAATTTTCCCAAATGTCCGGTAATCAATAACTTCTGAAAGCCAAGTTCCACTGCCATATCAATGGTCTGTCCGATGAAATTACTGCATTTCACGCTCTTATCCAAATCATAGCCGTAGGTCTTCCAGATAAAATCCTGTCCATAATTGCCCGGTGTAATTGCCACATAATCATACCCCAGTGCTTTTCTCTGGCTTAATTCCACCCGGATTGTATCTAAAATAGCCTGAGTACTCATGGGCTCTACCACACCGCTTGTTCCAAGAATGGAAATACCACCCACAATACCAAGTCTTGGATTAAAGGTTTTTTCTGCCACCTGTTCACCGCCCGGAGCTGATATCTCGATACAAAGTCCCCCCTGATAATCTGCTGCCTCGCACACTTCCTGAACTTCCCTTGTTATCATTTCCCGTGGCACATGGTTAATGGCTGCATTTCCAACCGGCTGGTCCAGTCCGGGTTTCGTCACTTGGCCTACTCCATTTCCACCGTCAATAAAAATCCCCGTTTCATTTGCATAAGACACACTGGCATAAATCAGAAGCCCCGTTGTCACATCCGGGTCATCGCCACCATCTTTCTCCACCCCGCAGGAAACTTTGGTTTCTGATTTGGAAATATCCCTGATTTTCGCCTCATAGAGAATGCCTTTGGGTGTTTCAATGATAATCGTTTCTTTTCGTTTTCCGGTCAACAGCATGTAAGCTGCTGCCTTGGCTGCTGCTGCCGCACAGCTTCCCGTCGTAAATCCCTGCCGCATTCTTATCTCCCCAGTTCGTACAAAATCGCATTACAGATAGCTGCCGCCACATTGCTTCCGCCTTTTCGTCCACGGTTCACAATGTACGGAATATCTGTCTGTAAAATCAGTTCCTTGGCCGCCTCTACATTGACAAACCCCACTGGTACTCCAATGATAAATGCCGGTCGGAAGGTTCCGCTTTGTATCATTTCATATAACTGAATCAGCGCAGTCGGTGCATTTCCCACTGCAAAAATCACCGGCTTTTGAATCCCTGCTGCCTTCTCCATGCTGACCGTGGCACGAGTTACTTGTCGTTCTTTGGCAATTCTTGCCACATCCTCATCTGCCATAAAGCAATGGGCCTCTCCCCCATGACATGCCAATGTCTTTTTATTAATTCCCGCCAGAGCCATATTGGTATCCGTCACAATATCTGCCCCGTTTTGAATCAGTTCTTTCGCAATGGCAACTGCATTTGGTGAGTAGGTCATGGTCTGCGCATAGTCAAAATCCGCACTGGTGTGAATGACCCGCTTTGTTACCATCTCCGTTTCCGGTGAAAGTGTAATTCCCCTGTTGCGCAGTTCTTCAGAAATAATCTCAAAGCTTCTATGTTCAATATCTTCTGGAAGTACATGTTCTATATTAAGCATTTGATTTCTCCTATCTTTTCTAATAATCTTTCATTTTCTGCTCTTGTTTTTACTGCAATCCGGTAATAGCCTTTTACCAGTCCTTTATAATTACTGCAATCGCGAATCAGGATTTTCCGTTTTAACAGCTCCTCATAAAGAGGCAACTCTGTCTTTATCATCAGGAAATTGGCGCTGCCCGGATAAACAGTCAGCCCCATTTTCGCAAGGCCATTTACCACAAATTCCCGTTCTGCTGCCACATAGGTTCTGGTCTGCTCTATAAATGCCGTTTCTTCGGCACAGGCTGTTCCTGCCGCCTCCGCAAAAGTAGAAATATTCCACTCCGGTAAATGCCGTTTTATTTTTCGCATCAGTTCTTCATTAGAAGAAACCAGATAACCAAGCCGCACACCCGGTATAGCAAAAATCTTGGTAAATGCACGCACAATCATGAGATTCTCATACTGATTTACCTCTGAAAGCATAGAATATGCCTCCTCGCAAAATTCAATAAAGCACTCATCCAGTACCACGTAAATGTTCTGTTCTTTACAATAATCAAGAATTCGCACAAGTACTTCCTGCCTTAACAGCATTCCCGTAGGATTATTTGGATTTGCAAGAAAAACCATATCTGTATCTGACGGAATCTCATTTATCACCGTTTCATCCAGTGTAAATCCCTGTTCTTCTTTCATATAGAAATATTGAATCTTACAGTCAGCATTTTCTGCCACATATTCGTATCCATAGAATGAGGGAACTGGTATCCAGACCTTCTCTGGCCGCAGTGTATGCATAACAGCCAGAAAAAGTTCCGATGCACCATTTCCAAATAAAATGGTATTCTCAGGTATTCCAAGCATATTACTTACCGCTTCCGTCAGCCGTTGTACTTCTATATCCGGATATCTGGTGCACGTACCCACTGCTTCTATCAGCGCCTGCCTGACTTTGTCTGGTATTCCCAATGGATTAATGTTAACCGAGAAATCCAACTCCACCTCATTCCGGTAAATATCTCCTCCATGAATCATAATCTTTCTCCTGCCTGTCATTTTTCTTTATCATTTTCTCTTATCATCTTCTGGCATTCTTTGTCCAAGCTATCTCTTACATTTCCAAATAAATGCCGCTTAATATCAGCACACACAAGATTTCAATGATCCACGCTGTCCTGTACATCAAATGATTGGCACGACAGATATCTTCTATCTCTACCACTCTTGTCTTATCTCCAATATAGGGTTTCTTTACAAGCTTTCCAAAATAACTGGCATCTCCTGCAAGCTGGATTCCAAGCGCCCCTGCACACACGGCTTCCGTATGAGCCGAATTTGGACTTGCATGATTGCTTTTATCCCGTTTGTAAATCCGGTAAGCATCTTTCATGCTATAAGCTTTTCCCGGTAATCCCGCTGCCAGAATCATAGTCCACGCACTTACTCTTGCCGGTATGAAATTCACAATGTCATCCAGTTTCGCTGCTGCCCTTCCAAAATTCAAATACTTCTCATTTTTATAGCCAATCATGGAATCCATGGTATTGACTGCCTTATATGCAAAACCAAGCACCGGGCCTCCAATCGCCGTGTAAAGCATGGGGGCAATGACTCCGTCGGATGTATTTTCTGCCACCGTCTCAATCGCCGCCTTGGCAACTCCGGTTTCATCCAGACAGTCCGTATCTCTTCCTACAATCATGGAAACGGCTTTTCTCGCACCGCTCAAATCCTCTTTTTTCAGTTCCTGATACACCTTCATGCTTTCCACTTTCAGGGATTTTGCAGCAAGAATCTGATAGGTCATAACAGACTCTACCACACATCCCGCTATCTTATTCCATTTATATGCAAGGGCAAGCACCAGTCCGCTGCAAAAAACCGTAGCACACACTACAACCAGAACCATCCATCTGCCCTGCTGTCTTTCCTGCTCTGGTGTTACCCCGTCTTTTTCTTTTCTCAAAAACTGTTCCGTTCTGCTGATCAATGTTCCAATCAGCCGAATCGGATGCGGCAGCCAATGCGGGTCACCGAATAACCCATCTAATAAAAATCCGGCTGCAAACGCTATGATATGATACTGCATCGTATTTCCTGCTTTCTTTCTAATATCGCCTGAATCATTTTGCCATTCTTTATCTGATAATCAAAATAATCCCCGCCAAAAAAACGGCTTCCAAGCGCCATAATCGTGCCTCCGTGAACCACAATACTTACTCGTTCTACCTGTTTTGGCAGCATGGAAACCATCTTTTCCATACCACTGGCGCATCGCTCTATAAACTGTTCCCTGCTCTCTCCGCCCGGAAATGCAGTCACGCCTCCACTGTCAATCCATGCCTGATAATCTGGATTTTCACTTAATTCTTTGTAGTTTTTCCCTTCAAACAGTCCAAAATCTATTTCATTCCATTCCGGCAGTGCGATAAGACTCCTTCCCGGATAAATCAACTCTGCCGTTGTCTTACACCGCTTCATGGCACTTGTAAATACCACGTCTGCCTCCGGATAATATCCGGCATTTACCCTGTCCAGAATTTCCTGTTTTCCTGCCTCTGTCAAATCTTCATCTGTTCTTCCGAGATATCGTCCCTCCAGATTCGCCTCTGTCTTACCATGACGAATCAAAGAAATCATTACTTGATTTTCTGACCCATTCCACATATGACTCTCACTACTTCCTCTGCCTGTTCTGCAATAGCAATCAGCATTCTGCCCGTCCGCTCCCGGTATTCTCTTTCGAATGCATCCATAGGAACTAAACCGTTTCCAATCTCATCACTGATGAAAATACAGTCTTTATGGGTTTGCAGATATTTCATCAATAACTGTTCCGGCTCTACATTCTGCTTTAACATCTCTCTCACCCACAAATGAAAATGATTGATAATCACTTTTTCATCCGTATCGGGCAGACTGGCTTCTGCCACTTTCCAGTTTTCTGTCTGATATGTTTTGTGTACATATTGCAGTTTTCCCTGCGCATATCCGCCTATAATTAATTTCATCCTGCATCCTCTTGTTATCTATCGTCTACTTTTATTTATCGTCAGCATTTTATTTATCATCTGCTTTCAGTTTGCAGTTTACGCCCTGACTGTAACTTACTGCCAGCAAAGGCTTTAAACTCCAACTGCCAGTATACAAATAAGTGCTCCCATCACCGCCATTACGCCCTCACATACTGTCACAAAATATCCTGCGGTATCTCCCGTGATTCCGCCAAGTTCTTTCTTCGTCTTCTGGTAATAATATCCAAATACGGCAAATGTCATTCCTGCCACAAGACCGCCTGCCACAACCGACTGTGCTAACATAAATACCACGCATACAATGCATTGGAGCAATAGAATGTTTCGCACAAGTCTGGTTCTGGATACCTCATCAAAGGTATGGAGAAGTCCATCTTTCTTTGCTTTGGGGAATACCAATACTGCGATTCCACTTAAGGTACGTGACAGAAAAAAGCCTGCACATACAATCCGTAACACAACCATATTCTGAATTTCTGAATATGCTGCCAGATAAATCATACCATAAAGTGCCAGCATAATCACGGCAAAGGCTCCAATATGAGAATCCTTCAAAATCTCCAGTTTCCGCTCTTTTTCCTGATAGGAATGAAAGGCATCCATGGTATCCATAAAGCCATCTACGTGAAAACCACCGGAGACAGCAAGTGGAATAATGCCGCACATCAGTACCTGACACACCATTCCTATCTCCCATTTCTGGCAAAGCACACACCAGCCATATAATAAGAGTCCGATAACACCGCCTATCCACGGGAAAAAGCACATCATATACCGCATATCCTCTTCCTTCCACTCGAACTGTGGAACTGGAATCTTCGAATAAATCGAAAATGCAATAAAAAATGATTTAATAATGGACATCCTGCTTTTCTCCTTTCATCCAGACCGGGATTCCCACCACCACTTCGATGACTGTATCTGCCTCCTGTGCAAGTGCTGTGTTAATTTCTCCAAGAGCCTCAATATAATTCAGCGTAGTGGCATCGTAGTTTGTTCCTTCCTCTGAAATATTATTTGTCACAATCACCAGTTCACCTGTCTTATCACGCAGCATACTTATTCCCTGTAATATTTTAGAAACAACTATATTCTTTTCGCGGATTTCCTGCTCCGCAAACATTTCATTTGCAGCCAGATTGGACATACATTCCAAGAGAACCACACTTTCTTTCTCCATAACCGCCCTTGCAGCCGTCTCTATCTCCGACGGGCATTCAATCGTCTGAAAACCTTTTCCCTGTCGCTGAGTCCTGTGCTTTTCAACTTTCTTTTGTCCTTCTTCATCATACACCTTCATGGTGGCAACATAATATTTTCTTCGTCCTCTGGCAATTTCGTCTATATATTGTTCAGCAAAAGCAGACTTGCCGCTTCCGCTTCCGCCAATGATTACTGTCATCATCTTATTGAAACCTCTCGTAAGGCTGAATTTCGATATCATGGAACGTTGTTTTTTCCTCATACACACAAAGTGCCATGTCAAGTAACGCAAAAAGCATAACTGCCCCTGTTCCCTCGCCAAGTGCCAGTCTTGCATCAATGACCGGGTGTAAATCCAATTCTTCCATCAGACTTTCAAATGCAGGCTCTTTTCCTTTATGGGATGGAAGCAGGTATGCCTTGACCCCGGGATACATCCGCTCTGCCACAAGTGCTGCCGCAAAGCTGATAACTCCATCCAGCACAATCGGTACATGATGGATAGCACCACCAATACACACCCCTGTAAGTCCGGCAATATCAAGTCCTCCAACCGTCCGCAGCACCTCAAAAGGCTCCGCTTCATAAAGATGATATTTTTCGATAGCATTCTGAATTACCTGTTGTTTTTTCAGAAGCCCCGCATCGCTAAGTCCGGCACCTCTCCCGGTCACCTGCTCCGCTTTACATCCAAGAAGGGAGGCAATCACTGCACTGCTTGTGGTGGTATTTCCAATTCCCATTTCTCCCGTAGCAAGAATCTGATAACCTTTTTCCTTGTATTCTGCTACCAAATCTATTCCTGTACAAACAGCCTTCCATGCTTCCCTGACGGTCATTGACGGTTCTTTACTGAAATTCCGGGTGCCTTTCCGCACGGATTTCTGAAGCAGTCCCGGAATTTTTTCAGGAATATTGATTCCGATATCAACGGGAAATACATCTGCCCCAATGGAGGCCGCCATTTTCCCTACAGAAGAAAGCCCCTTCGTCATTTCCTTTGCCACGGCCGCTGTCACTTCCTGCCCGCTTTGGCTGATGCCTTCTTCCACGATACCATTATCCGCACACATGACAAGTACCGCTTTCTTATCCAGACAAATCTGTGTCTTTCCTGTAATTGCACCAATCTGGGAAATGAGTCCTTCAAATGTTCCCATTCCATCCAGTGGTTTTGCCACCATATCCCAGTTCTTTTGTACTTGTCTGCGCACCGTTTCATCCGGCTTTGTAATCACAATCTGCGCTGGTACTTTGTGTTCATTTTCCAACCGCTATTCCTCCAGTCTGGCTTCTCTTAACATTCCATAAATGGCATCCATATCCAAGTATGCCCGGAGTGTGTCGGCAAGCTTATCGTACTGCATTTCCTTAAATGCCTGATAATCCGAAAACTCCATATGTTCCAATGTAATTCCTTTTTTCGCAGCCAGTGCTTCTATCATACGCACTGCCATGGTTCCGTAATCAAATAGTCCATGTACATAGGAACCATATACCTGTGTCTTTTCATCGTATACCATCGTATCGGTACATGGACTGCCATCCCGCCATCTTGTCTTTCCCATATGAATTTCATAACCGCTATACGGCATTTCTGAAATGCACTGGAAAATTCCCTCTACAGGATTCAAATGTCCTTCTGTCTGGCATCTGGTCTTGTCCTTTTCTAATATGGTATCCAGTGGAAGCAGACCCATTCCATTTAATTCTCCGCCTTCTTCCACTTCATAAGGGTCAGAAATACGCATTCCAAGCATCTGATAGCCGCCGCAGATTCCACAGACCGGAATTTTCTCCGACCATTTCTTCACGGCTGCCTCTAAGCCGTTCTGGCGCATCCATTTCAAGTCCCCCATGGTGTTCTTGCTTCCCGGCAGGAAAATCAGATCCGGGCTTTGCAGTTCACTGACCGATGTGACATACCGCACGGAAACACCTTTCATCTGCTCAAATACATTGAAATCCGTGAAATTGGAAATCCTTGGATAGCGGATGACTGCCAAATCAATCCATCCTGCCTCTTTCTTGTCAAATCTTTCCGTCAGGCTGTCCTCATCTTCCAATGACAAATCCATGTATGGAACTACCCCCACAACCGGAACCTGTCCTTTTTCTTCCAGAATCGTAATTCCCGGGTCCAGAATCGACTTATCTCCACGAAACTTATTGATTATCAGGCCTTTGACTCTTTCCTTCTCCTCGTCAGTAAGCAAGGATAAGGTTCCCAAAAGCTGTGCAAACACACCGCCCCGGTCAATATCCCCTGCAAGCAGAACCGGTGCATCCACCATCTCTGCCATTCCCATATTTACAATATCATTTTCACGCAGATTAATTTCTGCCGGACTTCCTGCCCCTTCAATCACAATAATATCTGCCTCTTCTTCCAGTTTACGGAAAGCCTTTTTGATGTCCGGTATAAGCTGTACCTTATAAGCAAAATAGTCTTTTGCGCTCATATTTCCCAGAACTTCTCCATTTACAATGACCTGGGAACCTGTATGATTCGTAGGTTTCAGCAGAATCGGATTCATACAGACCATAGGACGGATTCCTGCTGCTTCCGCCTGCATGACCTGTGCCCGCCCCATTTCCAGTCCTTCTTCCGTAATAAAGGAGTTCAGTGCCATATTCTGGGATTTGAACGGAGCGACCCGGTATCCATCCTGCTTAAAAATGCGGCAAAGCCCTGCTGCCAGAAGACTTTTTCCTGCATTTGACATGGTTCCCTGTACCATAATCACCTTTGCCATAATGTCATTTATCCTTTCTGCATTCTCTGCTCAAACTCTGTATAAAAATCATCCCCATAAGGAGTCAGATAAAACTGTTGCAATATCTGAAGGTCGATTTCTTTGGCTTTCTCCGGATGCCTCTCAATCAATGCTTCCATATCTTTTAAATAATAATGCCACCGGTTTACAAATGTCTCGTATTTGCCAAACTCCGGTGTATTTATCCACTTCTTTACCTTAACTTTCGTCCGATTTGTCTTTTTACACTCATGTGTCTGCAGAAAATACTGGAAACTTCCATTCTCATAATATCTTCCCAGAGGAAACAGTCTGCAGATTCCCGGTCTGATTGCATGAATCGTACATCTGCCCTCTTCATTCAAAAACGCACAACATTCACGGGAACCCTGCATTTTCAGATTTGGCAGAATAATCCCATCCACCACATTCAGTTCTAAATAGCTTGCAAGCAATGCTTCAAAAGACTGATTTAATCCTGTTGTAAGGCGATGGACATCCAGCGGGTCCAAAATAATTGAGTTTCCCATTCCGCAGCAGCAGGCAAAGCAGCCCTGACAGTCTCCGCAGTCTGCCTTTACCAGATCATTGCTTCCGTACAGCCTGCCATCGGAAATTTCTTTCAAATCTATGTTTCGCTTCATTTTCTTTATACTCCTTCCAGCGTAAATGGCGGGATAAAGCTCTCCTTAGCCGTATCGCCCTCTTGAATATACGCCTGCGTAACTCCAATGGAAATGGCATAATCCACCAACCAGTCATACACCTTTTCTTTTACTTTCTGGTTCAGTTCCGGATACTGGTCTGCATCCAGTGAATCCAGTGGTGTATACTGGTTCATCAAACTCATGTAAATGCTGTCTCCATAGGTATTATATAAATAGCTTACGATTCTTTTTGCGTCCTCCAAACACCCCGGCAGTAACAAATGCCGTACAATAACTCCCTTTGTCATCATTCCATTATCATCAAACTTTGGCTCTCCTGTCTGTCTCACCATTTCTGCCAAAGCCGCTCTTGCCTTCTCCGGGTAATCCTCCGCAAAGGAATACCGCTTCGCATGTCTGGGATTCCAATATTTAAAATCAGGAAGATAGATATCCACATAGCCCTCTAACATTTTCAGAGTTTCCACTTCTTCATAGCCACTGGTATTGTAGACAATTGGAACTGCAAGTCCTCTTTTTCTTGCCATCTGAAGGGCTTTCCGAATCTGTGGCACGAAATGAGTCGGAGTCACCAGATTGATATTATTGGCGCCCTTTGCTTCCAGTTCCAGAAAAATTTCGGACAGCCGTTCAATCGAAATACATTTTCCCACTTCACCTGTTGCTATCTGATGGTTCTGGCAGAATACGCATCGCAGGGTACATCCTGTAAAAAATACCGTTCCTGAGCCTTTTTCACCGGAGATACAAGGTTCCTCCCACATATGAAGTGCCGCCCTTGCCACACGGACCTGCTCAGTCTCTCCACAAAATCCACTTTTTCCATTTTCCCGGTCTGCCATACAATGTCTCGGACAAAGTGTACACGCTGCCATGGTCTGCCCCTCACTCTCTATCTGTCTTCTTTATCTTTGTTCTCTGTTTTTACCGTCTGTCTTTTTGTTCCTACGGAAAATCAACTGTACCCATTATATCTTTTCTTGCCGTCAGAAACAATATTTTTACTGGTATTTTTCGCATAAGGGTGTTAAACTCATAGGTAGAATATATTTTCACTGGAGGTAGGAATATGAGTAAAATTGACGAAGTAAGAAGCGCTATGGTCGCTGCCATGAAAGCAAAAGATAAAGATACCAAGGAAACCTTATCTGCACTCCTCGCTGCACTGAAAAACAAGGCAATTGACAAACGTGCTGACCTGACCGAAGAAGAAGAAATTCAGGTTATCTTAAAAGAAATCAAACAGACAAAGGAAACTTTGGAAATGACTCCGGCAGACCGTACCGATATTATCGACGAATGCAAGAAACGTCTTGCTGTACTGGAAAACTACGCACCTAAGATGATGGATGAAGCAGAAATTAAAGAAGTAATTGCTTCTGTTCTGGCAAAACTGGAAATTGAAACACCAACCGCCAAGGATAAAGGCCGTATCATGAAAGAATTAATGCCTCAGGTAAAAGGTAAAGCTGATGGCTCACTGGTAAACCAGATTCTTATGGGAATGCTGCAGTAATATTTTTCTTAAACAAAGAATGTGCCAAGGCACATTCTTTGTTTATCAGGAAGGAACTTTTCTGATAACTATCCTCTTCAGATAATACTCCTCAGAAAAAGAGCCTGAGACAGGAGACTCACGCCAACTATCTCAGACTCTTTGTTTTACTTACACCAGTTGCAGAAAATACAACGTCTAATCACTATACTCTTGAAAAAACTCAAACAATCCATCCAACGCTTTCGACAGTGCTTTCACTTCTTCTTCCGAAAGCTTCTCCATCGCCGACTCCACCATCTTCTTATGGAATGCTTCGTGATGCCGGTATGCCTTCTCTCCTTTCGGAGTCAGGCGGATATACACGATCCTGCGGTCCGCCTCACTGCGCTCTCTCACCACATACTTCTTATTCACAAGACTGTTCATAGACGTCGTAAGGGATCCGACGGTAATCCCCAGCTTCCGTGCAATCGTGGACATGTTATTCCCTTCCCCAAGACCTACTGCTTCAATAATATGCATATCATTGTTCGTAAGGTCCTTGAATTCCTCGGTAATAACCGCATTCTCCTCCAATTTCCATATATCGTTAAACAAATGTACCATCAAATTGTTGATGCTTTTGTATTCGTCCACGTCTGTCTCTCCCTCTGCTTCTCTTCTACAGTCAATTATACACGGAGATCAAGCAAAGAATCAATGACTTCTTTCACTGTTTCGATTTTTTCTGTCTTCCATGCATCTGCGCCGCAGAATAAAAGTGCTTCTCCGATGTTTCCTCTCGCTGCATTGGCCAGAGCGTCCGTGATACAGTACGGAGTCTCTGCCGGATTGCAGGTCTTAATACATCCCAGACATTTCTTCGGTGCGCATCGCTCTCCTGCCATGATATGATTGATAAACGGATTCTTGATTGCACGTCCCGGCATTCCCACCGGACTTTTTACGATGATGATGTCTTCTTTTTTTGCATTGATATAACTCTGTTTATAACGGATATCTGCATCGCACTCCCAGGTCGTCACGAATCTGGTTGCCACCTGAACAGCATTCACACCAAGTTCGAATGCATGTTTTACATCTGCTGCTTCATAGATTCCACCTGCAAGCGCAACCGGAATCTGACAGCTGTATTTTTCTTCGTATGTTTTTACAACTGCCCGGATTTTCCGTATTTCCTGATCATAGGTCTCCTGATCGAACGCTGCCAACTGCTCCATGTCAAAGCCAAGATGGCCTCCCGCCCTCGGTCCTTCAATCACCAGAAGGTCTGCTGTACGTCCATACTTTTTGTCCCAGTATTTTAAGATGACCTTTGCGGATTTCTCGGTAGACACGATCGGTGCGATCTTGGTTTCGGTTCCTTCTACGAACGCCGGAAGTTCTGTCGGAAGCCCTGCTCCGGAGATGATCAGATCCGCTCCTGCCTTTGCGGCACATCGTACGTGCTGTTCGTAATCTTTCAGTGCAACCATAATATTGAAACCGATCACACCATCGGGCGCGATGGCACGCGCCTTTTCAAGCTCTGTCCGGATGGCTCTTTGGTTCGCCTCCTTCGGATTCTTTTCGAAATCCGGCTCGCGAAATCCGATCTGGGCAGTGGAAATGATTCCTACACCGCCCTCTTTTGCAACCGCGCCTGCCAGTCCTGCAAGACTGACTCCGACACCCATTCCGCCCTGAATCAATGGCTTTCTAATTGTCAAATCTCCTATTTTAAAGGATGGATATTCCATATTTCCACCTGAACCTTTCTTCTGAATCTTCTGTGAAATCCCCCGGTTCCACTGTTACATATTGCGGAATCTCTGGTATCTCTTTTCTGCCAGTTCTTCCCCTGTTAACTGCAGATGTTCTCTCAGGAAATGCTGCATCGCCCGATCCATCTCCCCCGTTACCTCTGCCAGATTCTCTACCGTCAGATGTTCCGGCTCTGCCAGCACACGTTCTACGATTCCTGCTTCTTTCAAATGCTTTGCAGTCAGTTTCATAACTCCCGCTGCTTCCTGGGCACGCTTGCTGTCTTTCCAGAGGATGCTTGCGAACCCTTCCGGTGACAAAATGGAGTAAATGGAGTTTTCCAGCATCCACACTTCATCCGAAGTTGCCATAGCAAGTGCGCCGCCGCTTCCGCCTTCTCCGATCACTACGGAGAGAACCGGTACTTTAAGCGCCGACATCTCAAACAGGTTGCGCGCGATGGCTTCTCCCTGTCCACGTTCCTCTGCTTCCAGTCCGCAGAATGCGCCCGGTGTATCCACGAAGCAAATGATCGGACGCTGGAATTTTTCTGCCTGCTTCATGAGACGCAAGGCTTTTCGGTATCCATCCGGAGACGGCATACCAAAGTTGCGCTCAATATTTTCCTTCGTGTTTCTTCCTTTTGCCTGTGCGATCACTGTCACCGGCATCCCGTGGAAACGTGCAATTCCACCGATGATTGCTTTGTCATCTTTGAAATAGCGGTCTCCGTGAAATTCTACGAAATCGGTAAACATGGACTCGATATAGTCAGAACCTACCGGACGATCCTTCTGTCTGGAGATCTGTACCCGCTCCCATGCAGTTTTGCGCATTTCTTCCGGCTCCACGTTTTCCACTGTTTCCCCGGTCATTTTCTTGATCATCTCTGCATTCTGCCCAGCTTCATGCATTTTCACAATCTTCGCCAATGTTTCTCGCAGCTGTGGTCGTTCTACAATCTTATCAACAAATCCATGCTCCAGCAGGAACTCGGATCTCTGGAATCCTTTCGGAAGCTTCTGTCCGATAGTCTGCTCGATGACACGCGGTCCGGCAAATCCTACCAATGCATTCGGTTCTGCAAAAATAATGTCTCCAAGCATGGCAAAGCTTGCTGTCACGCCGCCGGTGGTCGGATCAGTCAGTACGGTCACATAGAGCTGACCGGCATCGTGATGACGCTTCAGCGCTGCCGAAGTCTTGGACATCTGCATCAGCGAATGAATTCCTTCCTGCATTCTCGCGCCGCCGGAGCAGGTGAAGATAATGATCGGAAGTTTTTCGTCGGTTGCACGTTCTACTGCACGGGTAATCTTTTCTCCGACCACTTTTCCCATACTTGCCATCAGAAATCTGCCGTCGCAGACTGCAAGCACCACATCACTTCCCTGGATCTTCGCTTTTCCCGTCACAACGGCCTCATCAAGTCCGGTTTTTTCCTGCAGTGCCTGCACCTTTTCTTCGTATCCCTTGTAATGAAGCGGATTGCCGGAAATCAGACCGGTATCCCATTCTTCAAAGCTTCCCTCGTCAGCCACCATTTCCACACGTCTCTTGGCGTGTACACGAAAATAGTTCCCACACTTCGGACAGATATAGTATCCGTTCTTCACATCCTCTGTCATGATCGCTGCCTTACAGGAATTGCACTTTTTCAGCAGCCCTTCCGGTACCTCCGGAGCAGCGTTCCTCTCAGTGTGCGCCCCCGGTGCGTGCACCTCGGCCAGCGAAATATAATTCTTACGATTCGTCTTTTTAAACATATTCGATAACTTCACGTTTTTTCCTCCTTACGCACACCGGATTTTCGTCTATTCTGTCATGCCCTTCAGCAGTTCCTGTTCCTTATCCGCGATGAACTCAATGTCAAATTTGCCTGCCTGATAATCCGGATGATTCAGAATCTCATACTGATAATCCACGTTTGTGTCGATACCTTCTATAATTACTTCTCCAAGCGCACTGCGCATCTTCATGATAGCTTCCGCTCTGTTTTTTGCATATACGATCAACTTTGCCAGCATATTGTCATAATATGGCGGCACAGTGTAACCACTGTAAATTGCGGAATCAATCCGTACTCCCTTTCCTCCCGGAAGATACATATCTGTGATCGTTCCCGGGCATGGGCGGAAGTTTTTCGCAGGATTCTCCGCGTTGATCCGGCACTCAATGGCGTGTCCGGTAAGCTGTACATCTTCCTGTCGATAGGAGAGTTCTCTTCCGTCCGCGATCCGGATCTGCTCTTTAATCAGATCGATCCCTGTCACCCATTCTGTGACCGGATGTTCCACCTGAATCCGGGTATTCATCTCCATAAAATAGAACTTCCCTGTCTTTTCCAGAAGGAACTCGATGGTTCCAGCATTTTCATAGCCGGATGCCTTTGCCGCTTTCACAGCCGCCTCTCCCATCTCCTTGCGAAGTGCTTCGGAGATTGCCGGACATGGCGACTCCTCGATCAGCTTCTGGTGGTTTCTCTGGATAGAGCAGTCACGCTCCCCCAGATGAATGACATTTCCATATTTATCGGCAAGGATCTGGAACTCGATGTGTTTTGGATGCTCTACAAAATGCTCCAGATACATAGTTCCATCTCCAAATGCAGCTTTTGCTTCTTTTTGTGCGGTATTAAATGCCACTTCGAACTCTTCCGGAGTCTGAGCCACACGCATGCCTTTTCCACCACCGCCAAGTGCTGCCTTGACAATCACTGGATAGCCGATCTCCCCTGCTATCTCTGCTGCGGCATCTGCCTCATAGAGGGGCTCATTACATCCCGGGATTACCGGAACTCCTGCCTCTACCATGGTGCATCTTGCCTGAGACTTGTGTCCCAGTTTCCGGATCGCCTCCGCAGATGGTCCGATGAAAATGATGTTACATCTCGCACAAAGTTCTGCAAATTTGCTGTTCTCTGACAGGAACCCGAATCCCGGATGGATGGCATCCGCCCCGGATACGATGGTCGCGCTGACGATCTGTTCCATGTTCAGATAACTGTCTGTAGATGCTGCCGGACCGATGCAGACTGCTTCGTCTGCAAGCTGTGTATGGAGTGCTTCTTTATCTGCCTCTGAATAAATGGCAACCGTCTCGATTCCCATTTCCCGGCATGCACGGATGATCCGCACGGCAATCTCTCCACGGTTGGCGATCAATACTTTCTTAATCATGTCTTCCCCTATCCAATCATCAGTGATAATTCTGCTTTTACTGCGACTTCACCGTCAACCGATGCGATTGCTTCACCGATGACCAGTGGTCCTTTCTGACGGATGATCTTCGCTTCCAGCTTCAGTTTATCTCCCGGAACAACTTTTCTGCGGAATTTGCAATTCTTGATTCCACCAAAGTATCCCAGCTTTCCTTTGTTTTCTTCCTGAACCAGAACGGCAACTGCCCCAACCTGAGCCAGTGCCTCTACGATCAGAACACCAGGCATAACCGGCTCCTGCGGGAAATGTCCTGCAAAAAAGTCTTCCCGGTATGTAACACATTTGTATCCAACAGCATATTCGCCCGGTTCGTAATCTTCGATATAATCCACTAGCAGAAACGGATGTCTGTGTGGAATGATTTCTTTAATTTCTGAAATTCCAAGATGTTTCATGTCTGTCTCCTTTTCCTGCTTTCTTACGACACTCTGAACAGTGGCTGTCCGTACTCTACAACTTCTCCGTTTGACACCAGTACTTCCTGAATCACACCGTCGAAATCACTTTCAATGTCATTCATCAATTTCATGGCTTCTACGATTGCAATCGTCTGTCCCTTCTTTACCGTATCTCCTACAGCCACAAATGGATCCGCATCCTCGGCCGGTGCCACGTAAAAGGTTCCGACAAGCGGAGATTTGATCAGTCTTCCCGGCTTTTCTTCTGCTGTATTTTCTGTGCTTTCACTTCCGGAAACTACTGACGGTGCGGCTGCAGAAACCACCGGTGCGGCTGCAAATGCTGCTGTCGGCGCGGTCACTGCTGCTCCGCCGCAGATTGTCTGTACTTTTTCTTTCTGTATATTTAATTTGATTCCATTTTCTTCATACTCGAATCCGGTCAGTTCTGAGTTAGAAACTGCCCCGATCAGTTTTACCAGATGTTCAAATTCCATGTCCTGCACCTCTATCCTTCATACTTCTTCAAAAGGATCGCCGCATTGTGTCCGCCGAATCCCAGAGAATTGCTCATTGCATACTTAATTTCTTTTTCTACCGGCGCACCTACCGCATAGTTCAGATCACAGGCTTCATCTGTTGCTTCTGTTCCTACGGTCTGGTGGATAAAGCCGTCCTGGATAGATTTGACACAGGCAACACATTCTACTGCACCTGCTGCTCCAAGCAGATGACCGATCATAGATTTTGTGGAGTTAATGACAACATCCTTTGCAGCTTCGCCAAATGCTTTCTTGATTGCATAAGTCTCAAACAAGTCGTTGTGGTGTGTGCTGGTTCCGTGTGCATTGATATACTGCACATCAGCCGGTGTGATCCCTGCTTCTTCCATGGCATACTCCATGGCTTTGGCTGCTCCGCTTCCGTCCTCTGCCGGGGAAGTGATGTGGTATGCATCTCCGGTTGCCCCGTATCCCACGAGTTCTGCGTAGATCTTCGCTCCTCTTGCTTTTGCATGCTCCAGTTCTTCCAACACTACAACACCTGCGCCTTCTCCAAGAACGAATCCGCTTCTGTCCTTGTCAAACGGAATCGATGCACGTGCCGGATCTGTGCTGGTCGTCAGTGCAGTAAGTGCGGTGAATCCAGCTACTCCGGTCGGACAGATGCAGCTCTCAGTTCCCCCTGCAAACATGACTTCCGCGTCTCCGTACTGGATGGCACGAAGGGCATCTCCGATACAGTTGGTTCCTGATGCACAGGCTGTTACCACGTTGGTACATTTCCCTTTCAGTCCAAGCTGGATGGAAACATTGCCTGCGGCCATGTTGGAAATCATCATCGGCACCATCAGAGGCGCCACTCTTCCCGGTCCCTTTTCCAGAATGGTGGTATACTGTTTCTCAATCTGCTGAAGACTTCCGATTCCGGATCCGATGATAACGCCACAGCGGAACGGATCTTCTTTTTCAATCTCGAATCCTGCATCCTCGCAGGCTTCCTTTGCTGCCACAACAGCATACTGAGAAAAAGTCTCCATACGCTTTGCCGCTTTGAAATCCATCCGTTCCTTTGCCACAAAGCCCTTGACCTCTGCCGCAATTTTTACTTTATAGTCACTGGTATCGAATTTGGTGATCTCACCGATTCCACATTTCCCAGCTTTTAAGCTGCTCCAGAATTCTTCTACGTTATTTCCAACCGGGGTGATTGCTCCAAGCCCCGTAATCACTACTCTACGTTTCATTTCTTCCTCCTTACATGGCCATTCCGCCGTCTACACTGATCACCTGACCAGTGATGTAGGCTGCTGCATCGGATGCCAGAAACGCTGCGGTCTCTGCGATATCTTCTGCGCTTCCTAAGCGTCCCAGTGGAATCTGTTTCATGGTTTCCTCAATTACCTTCTCAGACAACACGCTTGTCATATCGGTCTCGATAAATCCCGGTGCGATGGCGTTGACGGTAATGTTACGTGAAGCCAGCTCTTTTGCCGCTGATTTGGTCATTCCGATAACTCCGGCCTTCGAAGCCGCATAGTTGACCTGTCCTGCGTTTCCGGAAATGCCGACTACGGAAGACATGTTGATGATCCGGCCGCTTCTCTGCTTCATCATCTGGCGGGATGCGAAACGGATCCCGTGGAAGGTTCCCTTCAGATTCACATCGATCACGCTTGTGAAGTCCTCTTCACTCATACGCATCATCAGTCCGTCTTTTGTGATTCCGGCATTATTTACCAGAATATCGATCCGTTTGAACTGATCGATGATTTCTTTAAAAAATGCTTCACAGGAATCGTAGTCTGCCACGTTGCACTGCATAATCTCTGCTCTTCCGCCGTCTGCAATAATCTTTTGTTTTACTTCTTCTGCCTTCTCGGCAGAGCCATTATAATTGATGATAACGGTAGCTCCCAGCTTCGCCAGCTTCGTTGCAATGGCTCTTCCGATTCCGCGGGAAGCACCGGTCACTACTGCGATTTTTCCATTTAACATATCTTCTCTCCTTTGGCGCTCTGCCTAGTTTGTCAGTTCGCCCACAACTTTTTCCACGTCTTCCCAGCTTGCGATGTTGTACATCTTGACACTTTTATCGATTTTTTTCATGAATCCTGCCAGTGTTTTTCCCGGACCGATCTCTACAAAGGTATCTACACCTTCAGCGATCATCTTTTCCATGCTCTCCTGCCATCTTACGGAAGCCGCCACCTGGTCCTCCAGAAGTGTCTTAGTCTGGCTGATATCGCTTACATATTCTGCGGTCACATTGGTCACATACGGGATCTGAAGCTCGGTAAATGTCATCTGCTCCATCTCTTTTGCCAGTTCTTCTCCTGCTTTTTTCAGCATCGGAGAATGGAACGGTCCACTGACATTGAGCATCACTGCTCGATTCGCGCCCGCGGCTTTCAGTACTTCTGCTGCCTGCTCTACTGCCTTTCCTTCTCCGGTGATCACGATCTGTCCCGGGCAGTTGTAGTTTGCCACGGTAACACCGCTTATGTCCTGAATGCCTGCTTCCACCGCTTCTGCGGAAAGTCCCAGGATTGCTGCCATCCCGCCTTCTCCGGCCGGAACGGTATTCTGCATCAGAATTCCTCTTGTTCTTACCAGACGGATGGCATCTTCTTCTGCCATTCCGCCGGCTACACTGATGGCACAGTACTCACCAAGACTAAGTCCCGCGGTAACATCCGGGGTTAAGCCCTTCTCTTCTACCACTTTTGTCATGGCAAGACAGGTTGTTACCAGAGCTGCCTGGGTATATTCTGTCAAATCAAGTTTGTCATTTTCTTCAAAGCATAATGCTTTCATATCTATCTGCAAAAGATCGGTCGCTTTGTCATAGACCGCTTTTGCCAGTTCACTGTTTTCATAAAATTCTTTTCCCATGCCGGCTTTCTGTGCGCCCTGGCCCGGGTAAATAAATGCAATCTTACTCATAAATGTGTAATCCTCCGATTAAAGCGTCGGTTTCTTTCACCAGTTTCTGGATTAGTTCTTCACAGCTTAAGATCTCTTTTACCATTGCTGCGCTCTGTCCTGCCATCACGCTTCCGTTTACCACGTCACCTTCGACAACCGCTTTTCGCAGTCCTCCCAGCGTCAAATGCTCCAGTTCTTCGAAAGATGCACCGCTGTTTTCCAGTTCCAGATACTGCTTTGTCATCTGATTTCTCAGGGCACGCACCGGATGTCCTGTGGTTCTTCCGGTTACACGGGAATCGATATCCCTTGCCTTGATGATTGCCTGTTTGTAATTATCATGAACAACAGATTCTTTCGTTGCCACAAAATGGGTGCCCATCTGTACGCCCTTTGCGCCCAGCATAAATGCTGCCGCCACTCCTCTTCCGTCTGCCACACCACCGGCTGCAATGACCGGAATCTTCACGGCATCTACGATCTGAGGAACGAGAACCATCGTGGTATTCTCCCCGATATGTCCTCCGGCTTCACACCCCTCCGCTACCAGTGCGTCTGCACCGCAGCGTTCCATTCTTCTTGCAAGTGCTACGGAAGCTACTACCGGAATGACCTTCACTCCTGCTTCCTTCCACATCTTCATATATTTCTCCGGATTTCCGGCTCCGGTAGTTACTACCTTTACGCCCTCTTCCGCTACGACTTTTGCTACTTCGTCCGCATAAGGACTCATGAGCATGATATTTACTCCAAATGGTTTGTCTGTCAGTTCTTTTGCTTCTCTGATCTGTTCACGTACCCATTCTGCCGGAGCGCTCGCAGCTCCAATGAGTCCAAGCCCACCGGCATTTGATACACCGGCCGCAAGATGATACTCAGCAACCCAGGCCATTCCGCCCTGGATAATCGGATATTCTATTCCCAGTAATTCGGTTACTTCTGTCTTCATATTACAACCTCGCTTTTTTATTATTATGTCTTATTTCTGAAGTCCTTCGATGTAAGTTACTACGCTTCCTACTGTTGTCAGGTCAGAAATCGCTTCTGTATCAATCTCTACGCCAAATTTGTCTTCGAATGACATTACAAGATCCATAAGGTCAAGAGAATCTGCTCCAAGAGATTCGAATGTTGTCTCTGCTGTAAGCTCTGCTGCGTCTGTTCCTAATCCTTCTGCTACGATTTCAATTACTTTTTCTAACATATTTGTTGTCTCCTTTTTGTTCTATAAATTTGTTTGTATATGTAATCCGTCTTTTCCTGCCCGGAAGCTGTATCTCTTCCTTCTGACAGACTTTTGGCGGCTCTTACCTTGTTACCACTCGAGTAAGGTTGCTCCCCAGGAGAGTCCTGCTCCGAAGCCTGCGAAAACGATCTTCTGTCCTCTTCTCAGCTTTCCGCTGCGATTCATCTCATCCAACAGGATTGGAATGCTGGCGGAAGATGTATTTCCATATTCTGCAATGTTCATCGGGAATTTTCCGATATCAACTGTCATCCGCTTTGCCACAGATTCAATGATTCTTTGATTCGCCTGATGAAGCACGAACCAGTCAATCTCTTCTACCGGAGTATGGGACTGTTCCAGAAGTTCGCCGATGACCTCCGGCACCTTCTTTACTGCAAATTTGAAAACGCTCTGTCCATCCATGGACATATAGGTTTCTTTTGCTTCTTCTTTTTCCTGCCATCCCATCTGATGACGGCTCTCACAGGCAAGGACTTCTCCCATCGTTCCATCGGAATATGTCACACAGGACGCCGCCTCTCCGGCCTCTGCCCGCACCACTGCGGCTCCGGCCCCGTCACCAAACAGGATGCAGCTTCCTCTGTCCTGCCAGTTCACGATATTCGAAAGGCTCTCGCTTCCGATGACTAGGATTGTCTTGTACATACCTGCTTCGACAAATGCCTGTGCCGTATTGTAGGCAAAGACAAATCCGCTGCATGCTGCGCTTAAGTCGAACCCTGTTGCGTTGACTGCTCCCAGTTCTCGCTGCACCTCACAGGCAGTACACGGGATGATGGTATTCGGTGTGATCGTCGATACCAGGATCAGATCTACCTCTTCTGCTTTCACATTTCCATTCTCCAGTGCTGCTCTGGCTGCTTCTACCGCCATACTGACTGTAGTATCACCGTCAATGATGTGCCGCTTCACGATTCCGGTCCGTTCCCGGATCCAGGCATCGTTGGTCTCCACCATCTTCGCTAAATCATTGTTATCATAATAGTTCTCCGGCACGTACGCACCGGTACCGCATATTTTTGCTCTCATATTTGTAATGTCCTTCTTGATTTTAAATGTAAAATATTTTATTTTAAAATACTTTTAATTTCAAACTGTTTGACAGTATAACATAATAAGATACCTTTGGCAAGAAGTTTTTTTCGACAACATTTTCAACTTGTGTGCAGCATCCCCTGAAGCGGTGTGAACTCTGCCCCTTTTTCCTGTTCCGATTCGGCAGTTCCCATCAGATGAACGACAATCCCATACGGAAGTTCCTCTATTTTTTCTTCCATCCTTATCCCAGCAACAACAATCCCTACGGTAGCCATTATCGCAACTCCATGACAAATCTATCTTGTTTCAGTCGAATTTACACTATAACCAAATATACGCAAGGGTGTATATTTTCCTTTTGTGATGCTTTTAGTCCACCTCAGATTCATAATATGATGGAGTACGAATAAGCAAAACATTGCCATTCCAATCCATTCATGGGTTGTTTCTCCTACCATTTCATAAGGCATCAGCAGCATAAGGGCAAGGAACATCAATAAATCAATGCCGATTTTTACTTTTCTGTCTGTTCCCATTTAAAAGCACTCCTGAAAGATTTCAAATATTTCTTCATGTGTCATTTTCTTATAGTATAAAATCGCTTCATTTCGTTTTCTCACTTTCATGCAAAAAAATAGCAGGATACATTCCTTTTCAGAACATAACCTGCTATCATTGACTGTTACTGTTTTCATTTTTCTATTTCATTTCTTTTTTCGTATACTTTTTGATTCTCCCAATCCGATTCCATTTTTCAGGAAATCCCATGCGTTCTAGTACTGCCTGATGCACTGGATGTTTCTGAAAACAAGATTTTAAATCATGGAAAAACAATTTTCCCATCTCATTGACTTTCAACGGTCCTATAATTTGAGGCGTTCAGATAATCTTCCTGCTTGTCGCCATATGTAAAGCAAAAATGATAGGATAAAGAGGATTTTACATTTCGCTCTGCAATCAGAATATATTTTATAAACACATTTCGCAAATCATGGTCAAATCTATATAATTCGTAGATATCCTCAAACCTTGTTCCCAGATAAAAATGGTTTGTATCCGGATTCTTGAACACTTCTTTGTATCCGTTAATCAGCGGAAAGTATCCTGTTTTAAACAACGTCTTTTTTGCAAAATCTACATCTGCAATATCCAGTTTTTTCTTCTCCTTTAAAAAGTCAATCTGCTCTTCATAGGATAAAAAATGCTTTTTTATCATCTTTCCACCGCCTTACCATAATCCGAAAATAACGAAAGGCCCCCTCAGGAGCCTTCCGGACTACGGGCTTCATAAGTTTCCGTAGTGCGATCACTAGGTATAGTTTATCCTCCACAAGCACATTTGTCAAGGACAACTACACCCTTTCTATTTTATGTCTGAACTCACAATTTTATCCCTCTATACTGGTATCAGTTCTTTTTGCTGCACCAATCAGCCTGCCTCTGGGCGTATGACGAACAACTACATCTCCTGTGATCTGGCTGGTTTTGGCGCACTTTCTGCACTTTTTTGTCAGGATTCTTCGAATACAGCAGTCCAAATGGCATCCCATAATTCCATGCTACCGGTATCACTTTCATAAGTGGATGCACACTTTCCCAATGCTTAAACGCAAGTAACACCTGATTGCTATTCTCACATTGATTAAATACCTCAGCAAGCCTGTGATAGATGGAAACCGCCACATAAAACGGTTCTCTGCTGATTTCCAGCCCATTGCACTGGCGTACATTAAGCATGGTATCGTCAAATGCCCCGGCAACCACATCAATCTTCTTTTCCAAACCTTTTTTCATTTTGCCGGATCACGTAATAGTACATAATAAGCAACAAACCGCCTGCAAGTACCCACGCTGCCGGACTTGCCATACAGACTCCGACATAACTCTTTTGTCTGGTCGCAAGAACTGCAACTACGCCTCTTCCGATGAGTTCCGCAACCCCTGCCATCATGGGAAGCAGTCCATAGCCCATTCCCTGAATGCCGTTGCGGTAAACATTTACCACGGTAAGTGGAATGAAAAAGGCACCTACGCATTTCAGATAAATATCTACTGACTGCATAATCTCGGTCAAATCTCCTGATAAGAACAGATACGTCATATATTTTCCAACTGTCATAATGACTGCCGCCACTACCACGGAATAAATGATTCCCATAATCGTAATGGCTTTAAATCCCTGACGGATTCGGCGAATCTTACCGGCTCCCATATTCTGGGCGCAGTAAGTTGCCATGGTCGTTCCCATTGCCACATAAGCCTGCGTAACAACCTGCTCGATTTTACTTGCTGCGGTAAATGCAGCCACCTGAGTCGAACCAAGAAGATTCAGCGCAGTCTGTACCATCATGGTTCCGATGGCAGTAATGGAATACTGAAGCGCCATTGGAAGTCCTACGGAAAGCTGAATTTTCAGCAGATGCAGATTTGGCTTCCAATCCTCTTTTTGCAGATGCAGCACCGGAACTGCCTTGATGATATACACCAGACACAATAAACCTGAAATCCCCTGAGATACAATGGTTGCCCAGGCTGCTCCTGCCGCTCCCATATGGAATACGATGATAAATACCATATCCAGTACAATATTTAAAAGTGCTGCAAGAATCAGAAAATAAAGTGGCACCTTACTGTTTCCGAGGGCACGAAGCACACTGGATAGCAGGTTATAAAGCATCTGTGCTCCAATTCCTGCGCAGATAACCATAATGTAAGCATAAGCATCCCTGAAAATATCATCCGGTGTCTGCATAAAGGTCAGTAATGGTCGCATTCCAAGCATTCCAACAGCCGTCAAAATTACGGACATGATAATGCCCAAAAGGGCTGCACTTCCCACGGTCTGCCGCATGGCCTTCATGTCCCCTGCTCCGAATTTCTGGGCGGTCAGTACCGTAAACCCTGCCGTCATACCAAGTACAAATCCATTGATTAAGAACATAATCGTTCCCGTACTTCCCACTGCTGCCAGTGCCTTGGTTCCTATAAATTTTCCCACGATCACCGTATCTGCCATACTGTAAAACTGCTGAAATACATTTCCTATGAATATAGGGAGTGTAAAATGAAAAATCATCTTTGCCGGACTCCCGCTTGTCATATCCTTTTGTAGTGTTTTCATATCTATTCCTCTGTAAATTATTATCAACTTATTTGCCAACCGCTATTATAAAAAGATGAGTACGAAAAAACAATACCTTTTTTCACTTATTTGCTGGATTTTATTTGTCAGAATCTTTGACACAATCACCTGTTCTCCTCTATAATGGACATAAATGGAAAACACGAAACAGGAGGCTAGAATATGAAACCATTGACTTTTATCATGCAGTACATCAAACGGTATAAATTTCGTTATCTGGCAGGGATTTTTACCTTGTTTGCCGTAGACGCTGCCAATGTATTTATACCAAGGCTGACCGGTGCCATTACCGACGGTCTTACTGCCCGGACCATTGGCTGGTCCTCAGTGAGATCTTATCTTTTGGGAATTTTTCTTCTTGGACTTACCCTTGCCATCGGACGTTTTTTATGGCGCTATTTCCTGTTCGGTACCGCCCGTATCATTGAGCGTGAGCTTCGTAATGATATGTTCGCCCATCTGGAAACCATGGATGTGGAATATTACAACGCACACAAAACCGGTGATTTAATGACCCGTTTCACCAGTGACTTAAACGCCGTCCGTCTGGCACTTGGTTCTGCGGTCATCTGTATTTTTGACTCTGTGGTTATGACAATTCTGGTTGTTGTTCAGATGATGCGCTATGTCAATGTAAAACTGACGCTTTTGGCGCTCATCCCAATGATTATCATCTGCCTTGGCTATATGCACTACGGAAAAGTATTGGACGAGCTGTATACGGAGCGTCAGGACAGTGTTTCCAATCTGGCTGATTTTGTACAGGAAAGCTTCTCCGGAATTCGTGTGATTAAAGCTTTTGTCCGCAAACAGTCCGAAATTCTTTCTTTCGGTAAGAAGAATCAGGACACCATGGACAAAAGTATGAAGATTGCAAAACTGGAAGCCATTCTCATTCCTCTTCTGGATGTAATCATCGGCTTTTCCAGTCTGGCTTCCCTCCTCTATGGTGGATATCTGGCACTGATGGGTGACATTACCCTTGGCCGTTTCGTTGCCTTTAACCAGTACGTCAATATGCTGGTATGGCCAATGCTTGCCTGTTCCGAGGCGGCAGTTATGTTCTCTCAGGGAACCGCCTCCATCCGTCGTGTACAGGAAATTTTAGAAGCAGATACCGCAGTAAAAGACAGTGATTTGGTAGAAGATCCGAAACAGTTAAACGGACACATCCGTTTTTCCCATCTGACCTTTACCCATCAGGGAAATCAGACACCTGTCCTTCATGACATTAATCTGGATATTCCTTCCGGGACTACCCTTGCAATTATCGGGCGCACGGGAAATGGAAAGACCACCCTGGTCAATCTGCTGCTCCGCTTGTATAATACGGATTCGGGTATGATTTATTTAGACGAAAAGGATATTAACACCATTCCACTGAAAACTCTGCGTGAAAATATTGCCTATGTACCTCAGGATAACTTTCTCTTTTCCGATACCTTAAAGGCAAATATTGCGTTTGGCTCCCGTTCCAAAGATTTGAACCGGGTCATTGCAGCCGCAAAATCTGCCTGCATCCACGACAATATTGCGAATTTTCCGGAAAGCTATGATACCGTGGTTGGCGAGCGTGGTGTAACGCTGTCAGGCGGTCAGAAACAGCGCAGCTCGATTGCGCGTGCCCTGATGAAAAATGCACCGATTCTGATTTTAGATGACTCCTTATCCGCAGTAGATACGGATACAGAGGAACACATTTTACATAATCTTCGCGAGGACCGGAATGGCAAGACCACCATTCTGATTGCACACCGTATTTCTACCGTACAACACGCAGACTTAATTATGGTATTGGAAGACGGTGAAATGAAAGAGCTTGGAAACCATGCGCAGTTGATTCAGCAAAACGGCATTTACAAAGAAATGTTTGAAAAGCAACAGCTTGAGGCTTCTATCGGGGAACAGGAGGTGGCAAGATAATGAAACGATTAATGAGTTATTTAAAACCGCATAAATGGGTCATGACGCTGGCTACCATTCTGACACTTCTGATTATTGGCGTGGAACTCTACCGCCCTATTCTGATTGGAAATGCCATTGATGAATATATCAACGGTTATTACCGTCCTTATGCGGTATCCGATGCATCTGCTTCCGATGCTGTGCTTTGGAATGATATTTATTTATCCCGTGATGCTGTCGAAACTGCTCCCAATTCTTCGGATTTTTACCAAATCTTTCTCTGGGACAACCAGTATTATATGGCAGAACATTTAACAAAAGACGAATGTACCGTCCTTCAGGAAGCAGATACTGCTGCTTTGGAAACCTATGTAAAAAATGGGGCAGTGAAGCTGTCAAAAGCAGATTTAAAAATCCTGCGGGCAAATGATTTCAAGGGGATTCTCCGTGCAGGGGTTCTCTTTCTTCTACTGCTCTTTTCCGGATTTTTCCTCAATATGGCAGACACCTGGCTTCTGCAACGCATGGGACAGCAGATTGTATATAAATTGCGGGAAGAAACATTTACCCACATTCATAGTCTCTCTCTGTCTTTTTTCAACAACACGCCTGTTGGAAAGTTAGTAACCCGTGTTTCCAATGACACGGAGGCGGTAAATGAACTGTTTTCCACTATTCTTGTAAAACTGTTCAAGAACATTGTAAAGATTATCGGTTATGCTGTGGTTATGCTGTCTATCAATGTGAAAATGGCAGGAGTTTCCTTTCTGCTGCTTCCACTGGTAGCTGCCTTAACCTTCCTGTTCCGCCATCTTTCCCATAAAGCATACCAGATTACCCGAAATAAGATTACGGATTTGAATACTTTCTTATCGGAGCATATTTCCGGCATGAAACTGATTCAGATTTTTGCCCGTGAGAAAGAAAAATATCAGGAATTCGAAGACAAATCCATGGATTTATACCGGGCAAACTTCCGTGAAATCATGACCTTCGCCATTTTCCGTCCGTCCATTTACTTAGTTTCTGTAATCGCCATGATTATCGTAATTGGAGCCGGAAGCAAATCCGTATTACATGGAACACTTTCTATGGGAACCCTGTTTATCTTTATTACTTATATCAGTTCCTTCTTTGAGCCGATTCAGGAACTGTCGGAGCAGCTTGGAACTTTGCAGTCCTCAGTTGCTTCTGCGGAAAAGATTTTCAGTGTTCTAGATGAAAAACCGGACATCACTTCCCCTGCTCATCCTACGGATGTACAGATTTTAGGTGAAATCGAATTCCGCCATGTGTGGTTTGCTTATGAGGAAGAAAACTATATTTTAAAAGATGTCAGTTTTGTAATTCATCCCGGTGAAAAGGTTGCCTTTGTAGGTGCAACCGGAGCCGGAAAATCTACGATTTTGAATCTCATCGGCCGATATTTTGATATCCAGAAAGGACAGATTTTAATTGACGGTGTGGATATCAAAGACATTGATCTGGATGTACTGCGAGGTGCTATCGGACAGGTACAACAGGATGTGTTCATATTTACAGGAGATATCAAGAGTAATATTTCTCTGAACAACGAAGCAATTTCCATAGAAGAAATCAAACGTGCCGCCCATATCAGTGGTGCAGATTCCTTTATCGAAAAACTGCCGCAGGGATATGACGAACCAGTTACAGAGCGTGGAAGTACACTTTCCGCAGGGCAGAGACAACTACTCTCCTTTGCCCGCACTCTGGCTTATAATCCGAAGATTCTGGTACTGGATGAAGCGACAGCCAATATCGATACGGAAACCGAAAGTCTCATCACTCAGGCTCTGGCAAGACTGATGCAGGGACGCACTACCATCATGGTTGCCCATAGGCTTTCTACCATTCAGCATGCGGATAAGATTATCGTCATGCATTATGGACAAATCAAAGAATCAGGAACCCATCAGGAATTGTTAGCCCATAACGGACTGTATAAAAATCTATATGAATTACAGTTGATGGATTAAGATGATTCTATATTTACGAAATACTTACTGAAAGCTCATAAAAAATGCAGCGACTGACAAACGCCAGTTGCTGCATTTTTCATATATCCACTTTTATTCGTTTTCTTTTGCTTCTTCTACGGACTTGTCAATCGCAAGTGCAATGTTATCCGTATCCACATCTACTTCTGCATCTACATCAATGACTTTTACTTCCTTACGGAATAAGATGTCATACATCACCGGAACGATAAACAGTGTCATCAGTGTGGCATAAGCAAGACCACCAATGGTAACGGTTGCCATTCCACGGCTCATGGCTGCTGTAATGTCCTGGTCAAATGCCAGGGTTGACATAGCAAGAATGGTGGTAAGGGCAGTCATAAGGATTGGACGCATACGGGTCTTTCCTGTTTCAACCAGTGCTTCCCTCTTCTCACGGCCTGCCATACGAAGCTGATTGGTGTAATCTACGAACACAATACCATTATTTACAACCACACCTACAAGTACAAGGAAACCAATCATAGAAACCAGTGACAGATTCTGTCCGGTAAGCAGCAATGCTAAAAATCCGCCTGTAAATGCCAGAGGTATGGTGAAGATAACGATAAATGGTGACAACAGACTCTGGAACTGCGCAACCATAATCAGGTAAATAAATGCAATCGCAAGCAGAATCATCATCACTAAATCCTTCATCGTATCCTGAATGCTTACCACTTCTCCTGCCATCTCTACTTCGTATCCGTCTGGCACTTCGTAGTTCTTCAGCAAATCTTCCACCTTACGGCTCAGAAGTGTGGTGTTGTACCCTTCCTTCGTTGCCGCTGTCACGGTAATGTGACGTCCCTGATTTTCTCTGGAAATTGAAGTCACACTCTGTACATCCTCTTTGGTGGCAAACTCGCTGAGCTTATGGCTCTCCGTCACTTCTTGTCCCTCTGAATCCGTAGTCTTGGTCTCAAAGGTATAATCCATCAGATTTTCTACTGTAAGCATATCTGATTCATCGACAATCACCACATTATAGTCATTTCCATCCAGTGTCAGGCTTACCGCGGAAGTCTCTGTGGTAAGAGCTGTTGATAACTCTCCAAGAATCTGTGCGGCTGTCAGACCATATTTCATAGCGGTGTCCTTATCCAGTACCAGCTTGATTCCTGCGTCGCCGTCTTCCTGTCCATTGGAAATATCCTCAAAGCCATCAACCTGCTCTAAGATTCCTTTCACATCCTCGCTGATTGCAAGCAGGGTATCCAAGTCAGCTCCGCGAATTTCAATCTGCATACCACTTCCGCCCAGAGCTGACATATCCATATCAGAAGAAGATACTTCCAGTTCATAAATATCCTCTTTTCCTTTCGCAGCCTCGGTAATCTCCTTTGCCACTCTTGATGCATCATTACTGTGCTTTTCATCCAACAGGGCATAAAGGGTAAATGTAGTCTGTTTCTTTCCGGAAGATGTTCCGTCAGTCAGACTCATAGTCGTTCCACCTGACATGGCTGTCACGGTTTCTACTCCGGTAATCGCAGTAAGTTCTTCCGATAAACCGTCAATTTCCTGATAAATTTCTTCCTGACTCATATCGTCTTTTACCATATTGACCGTCGCACTTACTGCCTGTCCGTCCATGCTTGGAATCAGCTCCATACCAATCCGGGTCACTCCATAAACAGAGCCAACAAGCAGGACTACCGCAAGGGCAAGTGGTACTACCTTGTGTTTCAGGCAGAAACGTAATAATATTTCATATTTTTCCAAGATCTTATCAAACCACGGATGCTTCTTCTCACTGGTCTTCTTCAGTACAGTCGCACTCATAGCAGGTACTACGGTCAATGCAACTACTAAACTTGCCAGCAGGGAATATGCAATAGTAAGTCCCATATCTGTAAACAACTGGCGGGTCAGACCTTCGGTAAATACAATCGGAAGGAACACGCAGATAGTCGTAAGCGTTGACGCTAAAATCGCACCTGCCACCTGTTTTGCTCCAAGCACTGCTGCCCTCGCTGCCGGAACTCCTTCGCCTCGCAGACGGTAAATATTTTCGATAACAACAATCGAGTTATCCACTAACATACCTACGCCAAGTGCCAGACCCGACAAGGAGATAATATTTAAAGTCACATTTGAAAAATACATCAGTACAATGGCAAACAGCACACTAAGCGGAATACTGAATGCCACTACCACTGTCGGTTTCACATCCTTTAAGAACAGAATCAATACTATGATTGCAAGGATCGCACCAAAAATCAGGTTCGAAAGTACGGAATTTACAATCAGTTTGATATAATCTCCCTGGTCCATCATTGTGACAACTCGAAGTCCGTCATATTCCTTTTCCAGACTTTCCAGTGCTTTATTTAAAGTCTTGGACACATCGGAAGTTCCTGCTGTGGAGGATTTCATCATGCTGAGCATAACCGCATCGTTTCCATTGATCTTGGCATAGCTTTCTGCGGAATTATCAATGATCGTGATATCCGCCACATCCTGCAGACGGACCGTTCCGATTCCATCCATTTCACAAAGCAGCATTTCTTTCAGTTCATCCAGACTGTCGAACTGGTCGCCTACCTTCAGCAGAAACTGTTCCTCTCCATTCTGAATGTAACCTGCAGGCATTTCCATATTCTGTGCATAAATCAGCTGCGAGAGGGTGGACATGGACACGAGCTGGTCAATATTCGCACTCTTAAGTGCCGTTTCTCTAGAGCTTTCATACTGCGCTCTTGCCTCATCAAGCTGTGTCTGGGCACTGGCAAGCTGACTCTCTCCGGAAGTAAGCTGTGCGCTTGCCGCTCCAAAGGCTGCCGCAGCCGTCAGCTTTCCTTTTTCGACAGACATATAATTATTCTTGGCGGCTTCTACCTGTCCTTTTACCTGACCAAGCACCATTTCTGCTGCCGCAAGCTCTGTATTCAAATTGGCAAGTTCTGTGTCAATCTCGCCCATGCGTACATTTACCGTATGGTCCAAAGACACCAGATTTTCCCATGTAAATTTATCCAGCAATTCCGCATACTCTGCATTTCCTGCTGCCGTCTGCTCCAGCATGCTCCGAAGCATTTGGTAAGTACTCTGGGAAGTATCACTCACAATCACAGACACACTGAGCGGTGTACCGCCTGTAGGAATCTGGGCAAGCACTGCATTTAACTGATTATAAACGGGCACCACCTGTTCTTCATAGGCAGCCTTTTCTGCCTGAAGTGCCGCCTGACTGGACTTCAGTCCTGTCACCTGTGCTTCATAAGAAGCCTCCGTAGCGGTTGCCTCATCTATCATCTGGCTGTATTTAATCAACTCTGTATATGTAGAGTCCTGCTGGGAAGCCAGTTCATTCTTGCCGCTCTGTATCTGTCCGGCTGAAGCTGCTACCTGATTTTCGGAATCATCAAGTTGCTTCTTAGCATCTGCAAATTTGGAATCTAACTGAGTCAGAAGACGGTCATTAATCTCGTCAATCTTCGCCTGATTCAAACGTATTTCCACGCTTTCCATAGTAAGACCTGTAGTGCTGACACTGGCAACTCCCTCCTGTTTCTCCAGATAAGGGACCACCTTTTCTTCGATAAATTTGCTCAGCTCTTTGACATCCTTGCCTTCATAATCCATACTTACCATCATGTTCGGCAGCATATCGGCAGAAATTTCCATCAGCATCGGTGTTCCTGCCTCATCTGGAAGCCGGTCCCCCAACTGGTCAATAGCCGAAGACAGCTTTACCATGGCACTGTCCATATTGGTTCCGGAAGAAAATTCCAACATTACCATACTATAATTTTCTGAGGAAGTGCTGGTTACATTTTCCACACCGTTGACGGTTCCAAGGGTGCTCTCCAATACCTCCGTAACAGAACTATAGTTTATTCTGATTGAAAATTCTACGCAATGATTTTTTTCATAAACTTTATCATTTTATAAAGATTTAATATTTGTTTCTCGTCAAAATATAAGGTATACTATACTAAGTCTTACGATGGAATGGTCCCCGGACGGGGTCATTCCAAATTTGTCTAATCGAGGGTTTACATATGAATAAAAAAGAAGTAACAGAAATCAAAAAACAATTAACTCCAAATAACTGTGCCATTACCCGCATCTGCGGCTGCTATGTAGATGGTGAAAAAGAAAAGAAAGCTTCGTTTAAAGATGCCTTTCTTTCCCTCCCGGAAGAAGAAATGTTCAAATACTTTGACATTTTCCGCAAATCTCTTTCTGGAAATATCGGAAAGAATTTATTAAATATGGAATTTCCGCTTCATACAGAGGAAGAAGGCGGTTCTCAGGATGCCCTCTTAAAGCTCCGGGACAGCCGTCTCACGGATGAACATCTGTTGGAAGAATTTTACACCCGTGTCATTGATTCTTATAATTATGGCGAAAATTATCTGATTCTCCTGATTCATTCTGTCTATGACATTCCGGGAAAATCTTCCGATGGAAGCGAAATGTTTGACGCTTCCGATGAAGTATATGACTATATCCAGTGCGCTATCTGTCCGGTAAAGCTTTCCAAGCCTGCACTCAGCTATCACGCAGACGAAAACAGCTTCCATGAACGGATTCGTGACTGGGTTGTAGAAATGCCGGAAGCCGGATTTCTTTTTCCTGCCTTCAATGAGCGTAGTGCGGACATCCATAGCCTGCTCTACTATTCTAAGAATGCAGAAAATCTGGAAAATGGTCTCACGGACAATCTCCTTGGCTGTGTTCCGCCACTCACTGCCGGAAGCCAAAAAGAAACCTTTCATCTGCTGATTGAAGAAACTTTGGGTGAGGACTGCTCTTATGATGTGGTAAAGAACATCCACGAAAACCTAAATGAACTCTTAGAGCAGCACGCAGACAGCCCGGACCCGTTGGAACTGGACAAAGCGGAAGTAAAATATTTATTTGCAAAAAGCGGAGTCGAAGCTGAGAAATTAGAGACATTCGACAAACAGTTTGATGCCGCAGCCGGGGAAAATACCACACTGCTTGCAACCAATGTGGCAAGTTCCAAAAAATTTGAAATCAAAACTGCTGAAATTACCATTCAGGTCAGCCCGGAATTTGCAGATTTGATTGAAACCAAAGTGATTGACGGACGCACCTGCCTTATCATCGGTGTGGATGACCATGTAGAAATCAACGGCGTAAGTGCCAAAACAGTGATTACAAACAAGGAGTAACCTTTATGAGTATTTTAAATGTAGAACATCTGACCCATGGTTTTGGGGACCGCGCCATTTTCAATGATGTTTCCTTCCGCCTGTTAAAAGGGGAACACATCGGGCTGGTTGGTGCAAATGGAGAAGGAAAATCCACTTTCTTCAGTATCGTAACCGGAAAGCTTCAGCCCGATGAAGGAAAGATTGAATGGTCAAAAAATGTCCGTGCCGGTTACTTAGACCAGCACACCAAATTGACTGCAGGCATGACCATTCGTGATGTATTAAAATCCGCATTTTCTTATTTATATGAATTAGAAGAAAAAATGAATGGCATCTATGCCAATCTTGGGGATGTCTCCCCGGAAGAAATGGATGTCTTGATGGAAGAAGCCGGAACGATTCAGGATATGCTCAGTGCCCATGACTTTTATATCATTGATGCCAAAATTGAGGAAGTTGCCCGTGCACTCGGCATTTTAGACTTCGGTCTGGACCGTGATGTAACGGATTTAAGCGGTGGTCAGCGTACCCGTATCTTATTAGCAAAACTGTTGTTGGAAAAACCTGATATTCTTCTGCTCGACGAGCCGACCAACTATTTGGATGAAGAACATATTGCATGGCTGAAACGCTATTTATTAGATTATGAAAATGCATTTATTCTCATTTCCCATGATATTCCATTCTTAAATGAAGTAGTAAACATCATTTACCATATGGAAAATCAGGAACTCAATCGTTATGTGGGAGACTATGACCATTTTCAGGAGGTTTATGCGGTAAAGAAAGCCCAGCTTGAGGCAGCGTATAAGCGCCAACAGCAGGAAATTAATGAATTAAAGGACTTCGTAGCAAGAAATAAAGCCCGTGTTTCCACAAGAAATATGGCCATGTCCCGTCAGAAAAAACTGGATAAAATGGATATGATCGAACTGGCTGCAGAACGGCCAAAGCCACAGTTCAATTTCAAAGTCGGCCGTACACCGGGCAGATATATTTTCGAAACCCATGACCTGGTGATTGGATACGATAAGAATAAACCGCTTTCCAGACCATTAAACCTCTCCATGGAACGGGGACACAAGATTGCCCTGGTCGGAGCAAACGGAATTGGAAAGACCACGCTTCTGAAGAGTATTCTTGGCCTGATTCCTGCCCTCTCCGGTTCCTGCGAGCTTGGAGAAAATCTCCAGATCGGCTATTTCGAACAGGAAGTAAAAGGAGATAATAAAACCACCTGTATCGAAGAACTCTGGCAGGAATTTCCATCCTTCACCCAGTATGAAGTGCGCTCTGCCCTTGCCAAATGCGGCTTGACCACCAAACACATTGAAAGTCAGGTCCGTGTACTCAGTGGTGGGGAACAGGCAAAAGTCCGTCTCTGCAAACTGATTAACAAAGACACCAACATCCTGCTTCTGGATGAGCCGACCAACCATCTGGATGTAGATGCCAAGGATGAACTGAAACGCGCTCTCCTGGATTACCGGGGAAGCGTACTCCTCATCTGCCATGAGCCGGAATTCTATCAGGATGTGGTATCCGAAGTATGGGACTGCAGTAAATGGTCCACACTAGATGCCGGATTACTGTAAAGATAATATCGCAAATATATAAAGACAGCATACAGGAAATGAGAGGTCTCTCAAAATTTTCCTGTATGCTGCCTTTTACTTATATATTACTCTTTTTCGCTTTGCGCCTGCAATAACCGCTTTAAAGTTTCGATTTCCTCTCGCTATTTCTTCACCATCTGTAATAACAGATTTACTTCCATAGGATTGACCGTAACACCTTTCACTCCATCCGGCATTACTTTATGTAAATTCTGAGCCTCAATGATTCCTGACTGCCATTTTTCTTCTTTGTGTGATGTACAGAACTTATGAAATTCCAGCAAATCCGTAAAAATCGGATAAAAGGTATCTCCATTCTGCTGTTTCAGAAGCGGCACTTCCTTCGAATCTCCTCTTGCCGGAACAATATATTTTCCTTTTTGAAAATGATTCAGCATTTCCTCATATAATTCTTTCATATCTTCTCTTTGCTGTGCTTTTGCATCCCGTTTTACTTCCTGCATATAATAAAGTGCAGTCAGATGCAGTTCCGGATTTTCAATCACAACCTGCTTTTCTCCACCATTCGGATTCTTTCCTCTTTTTATCAGTTCATCCAGCTGAATTCCAATCTCGTTGTCCGTACCGGAGTCCACAACAAGCCGGTTCACTCCCATGGAGAACAGACTGCTGTAAAATGGCAGATAAATATTCTTCGGAATTGTGACCATCTTTACCGGAATTTTCTCTCCCATAAGCTTTTCCGAAGCCCTCTGGGCCGTATCTTTATCAAAATACACATAAATCTGATCGTCAAAGGTCTCCGCATCACATACAATATACGGCTGGGTTGTGCATAAAGACACAAGCGAATACACGCACTCTGCCTTCTGAAGATTTATCATTGTTGTTTGTTTATTTTTTTCATTCATGTTGTTTTCCTCATTACTCTCTTTCTTATTTACATATTTCTTTCCTCAACTATTTCTGACTAAACTATCACCGTAATGCCTGCGGATTGTTCCGTGCTTCGCACTCCCGCAATCCACCCAGGCATCATATAATTCAAGCATAACACGGTCTTCTTATTTGTCATCCGTCTGTGCCGTATTCTCTCCCCAGTTACGCAAAACTTTACACCAGGTAATGATAAATAGAATAATGGTAACGGTAACCGAGGTAATATCGGCAACCGGTTCTGCATAGTACACACCCATAACCCCGAAAAATCGTGGCAAAATCAGTGCCAATGGAATCAGCAGAATGACCTTTCGGAGGAGTGCAATAAACAGGGATACCTTTGCCTGTCCCAACGCTACAAAAGTAGACTGACATGCCATCTGAATACCGAAAATCGTCATTCCAACGAAATAAATCGGCATCACCTGATTGGTCACCTCTAATAATTCTGCCTTATTCGTAAACAGTCTGCTGAAAACTTCAGGCCGCAATACCGCAGTTCCACCCATCACAAGTGAAATGGTAAGTGCTGCAGCAATCATAATCTTAAAAGTTCCTGTCACACGCTTCTTATTTCCTGCCCCGTAATTATAACTGATAATCGGCTGGATTCCCTGATTCATTCCCTGAACCGGGATGGAAATGAGCTGCATCACACTGGTTAAAATCGACATTGCTCCTACATACAGGTCTCCGCCATAATTTTTTAGTCCACTGTTCAGTGTTATAAGTACCAGACTTTCTGTACTCTGCATAATAAATGGCGAAACACCAAGCGCACCAATCCGGCAAATCATTTTCTTATTAAAACGGATATATTTTTTCTGCAGACGAATCAGGCTCTTTTCCGACATCAGAAATTTTACTACCCATACAGCGCTGACGGTCTGGGAAATAATGGTCGCAAGTGCCGCACCACGCACACCCATATCACAGGCAAAAATCAGAATCGGGTCTAACACAATGTTGATCACCGCTCCAATCAATACGGAAAGCATAGCGATGGTTGCATTTCCCTGGGCACTGATAAACATATTGAGTCCCAGTGCAAGCTGCACGGAAATCGTTCCAATCAAATAAATAGATATGTACTGTTCTGCATAAACAATGGTATTTTCTGTAGCTCCGAACATATATAAAATCGGAGTCTTAAAAAGTAAAAATCCAATCGTAAGCACCACGGAAAATGTAAGCAGAAGGGCGGTACTTGTTCCCATAATCCGCTCTGCTCCTTCTTTATCCTTCCGCCCCATTTCGATTGCTGCAAGCGGCGCACCACCTGCCCCTGCAAAGGCACTGAACGCGGAAATCATAGTGAGGATTGGTGCAGTGACTCCTACTCCCGTAAGAGCCAGCGCCCCATATCCAGTTATATGACCAATATAAATTCGGTCTACAATATTATAAAGTACATTAATCAACTGGGCTGCCACTGCCGGAAGTGCCAGACTCATAATCAGTCTTCCAAGCGGGGCCGTCCCCATTTTGTCATTCTGTTCCATCTTTCGTTTCCTCTTTTCTCTTCTATTCTTTCGCATGGTATTTATTATATTCCAATCTTCCATTGAATTCAATTCATTGAAAACAAATTTTATCCTGATATTAGTTTAACTTGACATTTAAATAACTCCGGCCGGATAAAGTCTTATTAAAACAAACACAACAAATGACAATGATACAGCCAATCACAAATCCCGCCAAATTGAAGAGTGCGGTCAGGACCAGTAACATCAGGCGCATAAATTTCAATGCATAGCCAAGCTCGAAGTTTGGCTGGGTATAATTTGCCACTGACACAAATGCCATATACAACATCAGGTCTTCAGAAAACCAGCCTGATTTTACGGAAAACTCACCCATGACAATACCTGCAATCACACTGAGCGGTGTGCTTAACATACTCGGTGTATTTAAGGCAGCCAGACGCAGACCGTCGATTGCCAGTTCCAGAATCAGAATCTGGAAAATCAGAGGTACATAAATCGGGTCATCTATGGTGATAAACTGCAGATAATCCGGAATCCATTCCGGATTCTGACACAAAAGCAGGAAAAACGGAACCAGAAAGATAGTCAGAAACGTAATAATTCCTCTGGAAATCTTCAGATAAATATTGGTAATGGGCGGAAAATAGTGGTCGTTTGCCTCTTCTATCATATCGTAAATAGAAGTCGGCAGAATCAGCGCTGACGGTGAATTATCCACAAAAATACAGATTTTTCCTTCCATCAGACAGGCTGCTGCCGTATCAGGCCGCTCCGTAAATTTGAATTTGGGAAATGGATTAAACCATTTTCGTTTATAAAGTGCTTCCGCAAGGCTCTGCTGGTTCATCCGCAGCTCATCCACATCAATCTGACTCATCCGGTTTCGCACATTTTCCAACAGCTCCTTATCCACCCGGTCAGACATATAGCTTAAAACCACATCCGTTCTGGAACTGGTTCCTATTTCACTCATTTCCATAATCAGGTGCTCATCCCGGATACGCCTTCTGAGGAGAGCCGTGTTAAATACAATCGTTTCCACAAATCCATCTCTGGAACCTCTGAGGGACTTGTCTTTCTCCGGTTCTTCCACACTTCTCGCCGGATAGGTACGGCAGTCAATGGCGATGCATCCCTGGTATCCATCAATAAACAGACAGCTCACTCCCGAGAACAGATTCTTTAGCACTACATGAAAATCCTTGATAATTTCCACCTCTGTATACGGCACACATTGCTCGATAAAATCATTGATGTCTTCCGGCATATCATCTTCCTGTATTCCATAAAAGAAATCAATAATTTTTTGTTCCGATTCATCATTGGTAAATCCATTGATGAAATAAAGACAACTCTTTCTTCCACCGATGATTACATTCCGCTCCAGAATATCAAAGCTTTCCTCTACAGGCAGAATCCGGTTCATCATTTCCACATTGCTTTTGATACTTCTATCCACCAACTGTTTTTCCATAAGTCTCTTCCTCCATATGGAAATAGATTTCCCAAAGTACAAAAAAATATGCGCCGCACACCTGCGACGCATATTCTCTTATTATTATGTAAGAAACTTTTTGTCTTATTACCCTTCTTATTTTGCTTCTTTCTTTGACATCTGTGGTTTTACTACAAAGAGTACCAGAAGAAGACCAATTGTTAAAACAACGGCTGCTGTACAGAATACAGATTTTACACCACTCTGAATCAAAACTGGATTTGTTGGATCTGATGCTATACTTGCGTTATATGCTACTGCATATACTGCTGCTGCAATTGTTCCTGCCAGTGAGTTTGCAAAGTTTACAAGAGCAGTACCAACACCCATATCTTCCGGAGCCAACATGCCCTGCGCAGTAGGAGTGATGGAAACTGCACGGAAGCTTTCTGCAATACCTGTGATTGACAACGCTACAAAGTAGATAATGATTGACGCACTTGAATTTGTCATAACTGCCATGATAGCCATTGGAATTGCAACAAATCCTGTAGCGATAGCCATTGCTTTCCATGCATTTCCTGTTTTCTTACCAACCCATGCGCCGGCGATTGTCGGAAGCAGAATGGTTATAATTGTACGTGGCATCTGAAGAGCTCCGGCAGCACTTGTAGGTGCTCCCATTACCTGCATAGCTCCGATTGGTGCATACACGTTCATAGCGTTCTGATAGAAATAGCAGATAAATCCTACAATAAGAAGAATTGTGTAATTCTTGTTCTTAAATAACTTTAACGGAATCAGTGGTTCGCTTGCTTTTTCTTCAATCTTAACAAGTGCAACAAGTGCGACAATACCGATTACAAATCCAGCGATAATTGCAGGATTTGTCCATCCTACAGAAGATCCGAAGTTCAGGGCAAGTAAGATACCGGCAAGTGCTACAATTAATGCAACCATTCCCTTAACGTCAATTACTACTTTACCTTCACGTTTCTGATTTGGCATATTTAATCCGATTAAAACAATACCAAGAATTAATGGGATAGCCGGCATAATGACTGCCACTGTAAGAAGTCCCATATCTGTTAAGATACCAGCGATAATACTTCCGCCGAATCCACCAACAGCGACAGCTGTTGCAAGCATACCCATTGCTTTCGGAACATCTTTTCTTTCATTAATCAGACCTACAATAATATAAGGTGCCGCTGTAAATGCACCCTGTGCAAGGCTGATAATCAGTCTAAGAATCATAAGCGGAATCAGAGATCTTACAAATGCAAATCCAAAACCTGCAACTGCACAGATGATTCCAGGGATCACTACGATATTTCTTCTACCAATTAAGTCGCCAAGTTTTCCACCGATTGGAGTCATGATGGATACGCCAATTGCTCCAAGGATAGAGAACAGACCTACATATCCCATTGCGTCAACGCTTTTCAGAATCGGTGATAACAGTGTTGCAAATACAAGACCGTACATTGCTACGGAAAGCATCATGCAGATGCATCCGAGCTGAACGGCATTTTTCTTTCCTTTCGGCAATGGAATTGCCGCCTGTGTCTGTGCCTGAGCCTGTTGTTCTTTACTCATATTCATTTCCTCCTGTTTCTCTAAGAAACTTTACTCTTTACTCTTTATTCTTCTATTTGTTATTCTTTAACCACTGTGTAGCGCAGTGTGCCAGACAGCTTGAACCGATTGGGCAAACGTCTTCATTGAACTGTGCTTTTGGATTATGTGCCGGATACTGACCTCTTTCATCTGTGTATCCTGCTGAAAGATACATAAATGTACTTGGAACTCTTTCTGCAATACTTGCGAAATCTTCAGAAGCACTTGCTGAGATTCCCGGATATGGCATTGCTCCCGGAATATTTAATTCTTTCATATATCCAACAAATTCTTCTGTAAGCTTTGGATCACAAATCAGTGGTGGTACTTCAGAAAGCATTTCCACTTCTGCTGTTCCTCCGTATACTTCTGCTGTCTTGATTGCAACTTCTTTCATTCTGCGAACAAGAAGTTCTCTGTTTGTCTTATCGTTTGTACGGATAGTTCCTTTCATCACTGCATTATTTGGAATAATATTTTCTGCTGTACCTGCAGTAAACTGACCAACTGTAAGAACACATGCTTTGTTCGGATCTGCTTCTCTTGCGATTAATGCTTCTAATGCAAGATAAACATGAACTGCAATATTGATTGGGTCAATGGATGTATGAGGATATGCTCCGTGTCCACCCTTACCTGTAACAGTAATCTTAAATCCATCTACAGAAAACATCATTGTTCCGGTGCTGTTGTACATGTAAATACCTACTGGCATTTTTCCAGGAGATACATGGTAAGCAAGTGCTGCATCAACATGTGGATTTTCAAGGATACCATTCTCAAGCATATTCTTTCCACCCTGGAATGTTTCTTCTGCCGGCTGGAACATGAATTTTACAGTACCTTCTAATTCTGCTTCATTTTCCTTCAGCATCTTTGCTGCAGTAAGTAACATTGCCGCATGGAAATCATGTCCACATGTGTGTGCTTCTTTTCCTGTTGGACATGCGAATGGTTCTCCACTTTCTTCTGGCATTGGAAGTGCATCCATATCTGCACGGAGCAAAAGAACTTTTCCTCCCTTACCCAATGTAGCAGTTACACCGTAACCACAGTCCTTTGGCTCTAAGCCATATTCGGTAAGTTTCTTCATCACGTAAGCCTTTGCCTTTGGCATATCAAGACCTACTTCTGCATTGGTGTGGAAGTAACGACGATTTTCAATAGTTTCTTCCTTCAACTCAAGTGCTCTTTCATAGTAATTCATATGTTTCCCTCCTTGTTTTGAAAAATCTTGTATTTTGACATTCTTTTTTCTAATTTTTTATTTAAAGAATACTTTTAGAATACAAAATTTTATTTATGGAACATTTATGGAATATTTGTTATCTGGAATATACCATAACTTTTTAATTGTGTCAATATTTTTTTAATAGTATCTGTATTTTTTATTTTACCATTCCAATAAACATGTTTATTTTCTTTTTTTATGTAACTTTCTGTAATTTCAAGAAAATTTAAAAAATTGTTTGTAATTTGTATGTTTTGACCCTTGCGGGAAAATATGCTATAATGCCTTGCGGAGGCATATAAATGAGAGCAAAAATTGTAATTATATCGAGCCACTTTTTGGCTTCTTTTATCGAAGAGGCAGTGGCACGTCTGAAACCAGATTGTGACCTGATTCTGACAACTTACGACAATTTCAAACACATCCCTTCTGTATATGACGCGTATGCTGAAGAAGCCGATGGTTTTCTGGTCAGTGGACGAATGGCTAAATCTGCCATTCTGGCAGTTCCACATACCATAAAAAAACCAATTGTGGCTTTTCAGGTAGACTTGGAGGGATTGTATAAATCGATTTTGGATATCATTATCGAGAATAAAGAACAGAAACTGGACCGGATTCTGATGGACTTCATGGTATTCATTCACGAAAATGACAGTGCGGAAGATTTTATGAAGCGTATCGAAACTAAAGATTTTATTCCAAAACTGAATAACCGCATCAAACATACTTCTGCGAAAGAAATGCTTCAGGTGGAAAATGAAATGGTGGAACATATTGTAAAGGCTTATCAGGAGCATAAAGTAGACATGGTAATCTGTCAGTTCACTAACATCATTCCTATGCTGGAGGAACATCATATTCCATATACTTACCCGTTCCCATCAGACCTGACCTTAAGCTCCCTGTTTCATGAGCTATATGTGCAAATCGAGATGAATCATCTGCTGGCAAACCGTTCTACAGTGGTGAATATCTCTCCACGCAGTTCTGATTGTATCAATGCAGAGAACATGGATTTACTCCACCACAGTATTGAAGAATTTTTAAGGGAAAATCTGATTGAATCCATGATTCAGCAGCAAAAGGATGGATTTATTTTGTTTACTACGGTACAAGTACTGGATTCCATCACAGATCATTATCATTCCTGCCAGCTCAGCGGATATCTGGAATCCGCACTGACATTTGAATGCAGTGTCGGCTATGGAATCGGAACCACCTTAAATGATGCATTGGTAAATTCAGAACACGCCGCCCGCGAGGCACGTTTTGCAGGTCACAGCTTTATCAAAAATGAAAACGGTGATTTAATCGGACCTCTGGGCTCCGAGAAACGAATTGTAATTGAAAACACTTCCAGTCAGAATGTGATTCGGATTGCAAAGCAATGCAGACTTTCCACAATTACCATTCAGAAGCTGATTTCCTACCAGAAGCTGACCGGAACAAATAAAGTAACCACTCAGGATCTGGCATCCCGCTTCGGTGTAACCGTCCGAAACGCCAACCGGATTCTTCAAAATCTGGAAAGAGGAAATTGTGCCCGCATAGCGTACACCAAAACATCCAATTCGAAGGGGCGTCCGGTAAAAGTCTATGAATTAAACTTCAAGCAAACCTCATAACACTTTCAGAAAGAAAAAATGGCACTGCCTTCCCAACGGTTGGCACTGCCATTTTTCTATTCTGTCTTATCTTGTACTATGATTCCTTGTACTTTGCTTCTTTGCACTGTAATTTTCTGTACTATGATTCGCTATTTTGTTGTACTTCCCAATCCACCATTTCTCTTTTCTGTAGCATCATCATCTACGGTAATTCCATACTCCACAAAAATCCCCTGCATGAAACCGGTTCCCTTTTTCAGTTCCACCGTCTTTCCTTCATTGGTATCATTGGTCAGCTTTGCAAATATATGTCCCTCATTATCAGAATAATAATAATCACTGTCAATGATTCCAACCGTATTGTTTAACTGTAGACGGTATTTGAATCCAAGACCACTTCTTGGATAACATTTTAATACCCATTCCTCATCCATTTTCACACGGATTCCTGTCGGAATCTTAATGGTCTGTCCCGGTTCTGCCACAAAGGTTTCCGGTGCATAGAAATCGTACCCTGCACTTCCGGAAGTTGCACGCTTTGGAAGCGGAATTTCTTCATAGATGGCAGCAATTTCTTCCTCTGTATTCTTTTCCCCAAAGGTATCTTTCCAGTCCTCTGTAAATCTCTTTAAACTTACCTTCTCAAACTTAGCGATTCTCTTCATGTAATTGTATTTCTCCTTTTTCTAATGTCTCCGGCACATCAATCACTCTCTGATTTGCACTGCCCTTCCACTGAAGATTCAGTTCCTTGCGCTCTACTTCAAACTCTCCATCCACCAGCACATCTATGTAGCGGATAATCTCCATCCCACATACTTCTTCCCAGAGTCCACCCGTGTAAAGCCAGATTGTCTTATCTGGAAACTGTTTCCGGATTTCTTTCGCAAGTTCGGTCACTTCTGCCACATTTGCAGGATAAAGCGGGTCACCTCCGCTAAATGTAATTCCACTGATATAAGGCTTTCCAAGTTCTTCGAAAATCTCCTGCTTTGCCGCCTCGCCAAATGGCAGTCCTCCATCCGGGTCCCAGGTAATCGGATTATGGCATTCCTTGCAGTGGTGGCCGCATCCGGCAACCCACAGCACTACCCGGAGTCCATCACCATTGAGCATATCGTCTTTTGTTATGTTATGATAACGCATTTACATTGATTTCCTTTCTGCAATTTCTTCCATCTTTGCGTCATTTAAACGGGTATCTCCTTTGACTCTGGAGTAAGAAAGATAGCCGTTCATACGGTCAATCTTTGTCAGATTATGGCTTCCACAGACCGGACATACATCCATAGCCAGTTCCTCATGTCCACAGTCATCACAGTAGGCAAGGGACAAATTGACTCCTTCATAAAAGCCCATATCCATGGCTCTGCGGACCAGTGATTTCACCGCTTCCACGTTATAATTGATTGGATATTTCACATACTGGATTTTTCCGCCATTGGATAAATCCCAGAATCGCTTTTCCAAATCCTGCTTCTGAATCGGAGTGATATCCTCTGTTACGTGGCAGTGGAAACTGTTGCTTACATAAGCACGATCAGACACATTTTCCACAATTCCATATTTCTTGCGGAACTGCTGCACCTGCACTCCACAGAGATTTTCTGCCGGTGTTCCGTAAATAGCATACAGATAGCCATCCTCTTTCTTAAATTCATTGACCCGCTTATTGATATATTCCAGAGTCTGGATGGCAAACTCGCCATCCTCTACCAGCGATTTCTTGTTGTATAACTGCTGCAATTCATTTAACGCTGTAATTCCAAAAGAAGCCGTTGCAGACTTTAACAGTGGCTTAATCTTGTCATGCGGCTTCAAATGTCCACCATAGAAACCGCCCTCACAGTATGCCAGTGGATTCGTAGAAGCACGCAGCTCTCCCAGATAATCATAAGTACGGATGTGAAGCTTACGGATAAGCTGCAAATAATAATCCAATACCTCATAGAAATCCTTGCTCTCCTGTCTGGCTTTTGCAAGAATCATCGGTAAATGAAGGCTGACTGCGCCGATATTAAAACGTCCTACAAAAACAGGCACATCCTGCTCATCTGCCGGCTCTATACCTCCACGCTCATACCATGGTGAAAGAAAAGCTCTGCATCCCATTGGACTGATTACTTTGCCGTATTTTTTATAAATACTCGCCACATAACCTTCCCCGCTCAAGCTGAGCCAGTCCGGGTACATGGTCTTTCTGGAGCACTCAATTCCTGCCTCAAATAAATCTTCCCCTTCTTTTCCCGGTCCATGAAGGTTTTCATCATACAAAAATACAATTTTCGGGAACAGTACCGGCTTCTTGTGGCCCGGTTTTCCCTGTCCTTTCTGGCGTACTTCCAGTAACGTTTTCGTAATCAGCTTGCCGTATTTACTGATATTGGTTCCACTTGTCATGGTAATGAACGGATAGTCTCCACGGCTGGAAGAAACGGAATTGAACTTGTATTCCCATCCCTGGAATCCCTGTTCCATCTCTTTTTCCAAATCTTTCCACGCAATTTCCTGCACCTTTTCTTCCGGAAGACCTAACTCCCGATACTTTTCGATATGGCGTTTATGGGATTTTGCTGCGTATGGCTCCAGAATCTCATCTACACTCGGAATGGTAAATCCGCCATACTGCTGGCTTGCCGCACTCAGTACAATGTCTCCAATCACATCAAATGCAGTGTCCAGTGTTTTCGGCTCATTATACCAGAGATTGCCCATCTCAAATCCGCCAGTCAGCACACTCTGTACATCAAACAGACAGCAGTTCATGGTATCTCGTCTTGCCGACATATCGTGAATATAAATATAACCCTCACGGATTGCCTGAAGTTCTTCTACCGTCAGGAAAAATTTCTTATAAAGCTCTTTGTTTAACTCGTTAAAAATCAAACTTCTCTTAGTTGATACCAGTGCACTATCCGTATTACTGTTCTCTTTATCTCCAATATACATGATGGACTGGCTTTTCAAATATACCTCGTCCAGCATATGCACAAAATCCTGTTTATAATTCCGATAATCACGGTAACTCTTGGCAACCACTGGATTTACCTTCTCCAGTGCACCCTCTACAATATTGTGCATTTCCTTAATCGGAATTTGCTTCTTTCCCATCTTCTCTGCCTGTTCTTCCACAAACTGACAGATAAAACGAAGGTCTTCCTCTGAAAATTTGATTAGTGCACGCTCGGCAGATTTATTGACAGCCACAATGACCTTCTGTACATTAAATTCTTCTTTTGTACCGTCTTTCTTCACCACGCGGATGTCTTTTAAATTCATATTTCTTCTCCCTCCATTCGCTATATCTAGTATTTATTTCAAATAACAAATCCATATTATGTGTCTTTTTTATATCCTACCACGTTCTATTCCTTCCGTCAATCAAGGAATGTATTTCAAATAAATCCTCAGCCGGACATATTGCAAGTCAACAGCACTAAACCAGCTATACGCATTAAAACACGCAGGCAAGCTGTCAGCAATCTGACTACTCATCTGCGTGCTCTTATCATTCATTTTTCACACTTTGCATTTACAGCTTGACAACCGGAATATCACTTTCATCCCGTTTGTCAAGGTCATTGATATATTTCTTCGTTTCACTGACAACCACAGATGATAAAGCAAGTATCGCTATCAAGTTCGGAATTGCCATGAGTGCATTTAAGGTATCTGTAATTACCCACATAAAGTTCAGTGAAATAACCGGCGCAATCAAGGCAACACCTACATAGAAAACACGGTAAACCATCATGGCTTTCTTACCGCCTAAATATTCCACACATCGTTCTCCGTAATAGAACCAGCCGATAATGGTAGAAAACGCAAAGGAAATAATTCCCACAACCAGAATCAGCGGTCCAAGCACCGGAATCTGCCGGAATGCCAGTGTAGTTAAAATTCCACCATCTTCAATGGTACTCACATCAACTGCCGGATTCTTCATGATGGTTGTTACCAGAACCAGTCCTGTCATCATGCAGACAACTACCGTATCCCAGAAAGTTCCTGTGGAAGAAACCAATGCCTGTCTGACCGGATTTCTCGTCTTGGCAGCGGCTGCTGCAATCGGTGCGGTTCCCATACCAGATTCGTTTGAAAAAAGTCCACGGGCAATACCATAACGCATCGCCATCATGATACCACTTCCTACCAGACCGCCCAAAGCTGCTCCCGGCTGGAATGCAAGCTTCACAATCACCTGCAATGCAGGAATGATAAAATCACAATTCATTACAAGAATACAAATACAGCCAAATACATAAAATGCTGCCATAAGTGGAACCAGTTTCTCACATACTCTGGAAATGGTCTCGATTCCTCCGAAGATAACGATTCCAACCAGAATAGCCAGAACCACACCGATAATCCATGCCGGTGCCTGAAAGTTTTCCTTGCAGACCACCGCAATGGCATTTACCTGTGTGGCACACCCTGTTCCGATGGTTGCCACTGAAGCAAATGCTGCAAACATCAGTGCCAGAAACTTTCCAATCTTCTTATTCTTAAATCCATATTCCAGTACATACATAGGACCGCCCTGCATTCTGCCGTCTTCGGTCTTTACTCTGTATTTTACTGATAACAGGGACTCCGCATACTTGGTAGAAATTCCGAATACTCCGGTAATCCAGCACCAGAATACGGCTCCCGGTCCTCCAAGTACTACTGCTGTTCCCACACCAATGATATTTCCCGTTCCAATGGTTGACGCGAGCGCGGTCGCCAGTGCTCCAAACTGGCTGACGTCCCCCTCAGAATCCGGGTCTTTCGTCACTGATAACTTAATTCCTCTGAACAGATACTTCTGAATGACACCTGTACGAAATGTCATAAAAATATGGGTACCCAATAATAAAATAATCATTGGCCAGCCCCATACTATTCCGTTGAGCCATTCAATTGTTCCTTTTATTGCCTCTAACATTCCTTCAACCTCCGCGCTCTTTTGTGTTATTATTTTAACATTTTACCGTGTTAAATTATTTTTCTTATTGTACAAAAAAATCACATAAATTGCAAGTTTATTTATTGGCAAATTCATTTCTATTTTTCAGACTATTATCCTGGCTTCTGTTTTTCCGCTACCGGGCACACTTTTCTGCCGCTAAGAGCACATGTTTTGCAAGTACAGATGTGGTAATACTTCCTACCCCTTTCGGGACCGGACTGATAGCAGATACCTTTGGCTCTACCTCCTCAAAATCCACATCTCCACACAATTTGCCATTCTCGTCCACATTAATGCCTACGTCAACTACCACTGCGCCTTCTTTCACCATTTCAGCTTTTACCATTTTGGCTTTTCCAGCCGCTGCAACCAGAATATCCGCTTCTCTGCAAATGACCTCCATCTCTTCAGAGCGGGAATGGCACATAGTTACCGTCGCATGGGCATGTAGCATAAGCATAGCAAGCGGTTTTCCTATTACCATACTTCTTCCGATAATCACAACCCGCTTTCCTGCAACCGGAATCTGATAATAATTCAGCATTTCCATGACTGCTTCTGCCGTACAAGGCGCATAGTCCGCCTGCTCTCCTGCAAATACCTTCAGAATATTGCTGTCGCACATACAGTCCATATCTTTTTCCGGATTCATCCATGCCTTAACCATCTTCTCATCCAACTGTTTCGGAAGCGGCTTCAACAGTAAAATTCCATGTACTCCTTCATCCGTATTCAAGACTCCGAGCACCTCTTCAAAATGTGCCATGGAAACTGTTTCTTCCAGAACAATACTACGGCATTCGATTCCGATACTCTCCATCTTCTTTTTTGCCCCGCGTTCATAGGAAATGTCATCTGGACGTTCTCCCACACGCACAATGGCAAGACAAGGAACAATTCCCTGTTCTTTCAGTTTTTCTGTCTTCAAGGTCAACGCTTCTTTCATTGCCTTTGCTACTTCTGTTCCCAACATCAACTTTTCCATTTTCTCTCAGCTCCATTCATTTAAGGTCTGCCTCACACGGAATCTGGTCTGCAAATTCTGTATGTTTAGCGAATTTGTTCTAACACAATCTTATATGCCCGTTCCTTCAGCTCCTGCCCTTCCCGAATCAAATCGTCCGCACACTGGATTAATTGCTTTGCCCTCTCCTGATTCTTCATCATTCCCGCATTAATATACACATTCAGTGATGCGCCTTCCAGTGCGGCCTGTGCAAACAAAACTCCGGTTCCCACATCACTAATCGCAAGTCTGCTGCCCTTATCAGAGAGTTCATCTAAGATTTTTATCACTTTCAGAATGGTTTTCATCATTTGGATTGGCAGTGCACTTGCCCCATAAAGGGCTTCTTCCATGACCTTTGCTTTATAAGCCTGTTCTTCCTCTGTATTCTTTGGAAGCCGGTAAGCTTCTGCCAGTGGAAGAAACGCTTCCGCATCCTTATCTACGAGCTGTATCAGTTCTTCCTGTAATTCTTGTAACTGTCCTTTTAATGCTTTCACCTCGTCTTCTACAGCCGCATATTTCTTCTTTCCGATTGTCAGATTGGAAACCATGCTTCCAAGTGCTGCCGCAAAAGCACCCACTGCCGCAGAAGCACCACCGCCGCCCGGCACCGGGTCCCCGGATGCCAGTTTACTCAGAAATTCAATTGTCGTATTCTCTAATAACATACACCTGCTCCTTGTTCTGCTTATTCTGTTTTCTTCTCTTCTGCCTCTTTTTCTTCATCCTGTTTCTGGACTTTTGGTATCATCTCTTTTTTATACTGCCCTTTATCATCTACATAACTTTTCTCACTATAATACTCTGATGGTACTGGCAGATTCTTCTTCTCCAGCCGTCTTTCGGCTATCATTCCAATGATATAGAAAATTACCGCAAAGGTCGGAACACCCATAATCATTCCTACAAATCCAAAGAGGCCCCCTCCAACTAAAATGGAGAACAGTACCCAGAAGGGGGTAAGTCCTGTCGAATCTCCCAGAATATGAGGTCCAATTATATTTCCATCTGCCTGCTGTAAAATCAAGATAAAAATCAAGAAATAAAGTCCCATCTTCGGGTCAGCAAGAGTAATTAAAATGGCACTCGGAATAGCTCCAATATATGGACCAAAAAATGGAATTACATTCGTAACCCCCACAACAACGCTTACCAGCAAAGTATAAGGCATTCTTAAAATCGACAGTCCGATGAAACACAATACTCCGATAATTGCGGAATCTATGATTTTACCAATGATAAATCCACCAAAAATTTCGTTGCTCTTTTTTGTCAGATGAAGCAGCATATTGGCATGGTCATTTGACAGAAATGCATAAGTCAGTTTTTTCGTCTGGGAAGTAAACCGTTCCTTTCCATAAAGAACATACACGGAAACAATCAGACCCAAAACAAAATTTACAAATTCGCCCACTAATCCGACAATTCCAACTGTCACATTAGACATAATCGTATTAATCTGTGTCATGAAATCATTACGGAACCAATTCTGGAACACATTCGTTCCTTCTTCAACCGCATTTTTAACAATCACTCCGATGGTGCTGTCTTGATTCTGAATATTTTCCACATGGCTGACCATCTCATTAATCTGTCCCGGAAGCGTCAGAAGCAAATCGCGGATACTCTTATACAATTCCGGAATCAGCATATTGCAAAGAGCAACAATCAATGCAATCAGAAAGAGTAGTGCCGCTACAATCCCCATGGTGCGGGACAGCTTCTTTGCCTTTTCCGATGACATCTTCTTTTCCAGCACCGGCACCATCTTACTGTCCACAAATTTGATAATCGGATTCAGCAGATATGCCAGAGCCAGCCCATATATAACAGGCTTAAGCACATCCACAACCTTACTCACCAGACTTGTAATCATGTCAATTCGAAGCAGTGCAAAATAAAAAACTACACACGCTACAATGACCAGAAAATAAGTCATTCCATTACTGAACTGTTGTCTGATTTTCGATGGTCCCTTATTGCCAAACTGCGGGCGTTTCGAATAATAAGGTATGTACTCTTCCTGTGTCTGTTTCTCAGTCTTCTGTTCTTCTGCCGCTTTTTTTTCTTCCATTTCCGTCACCTTGTCCTCCTGCAATTACTTCTTACCATTATAACTATATTCCGCTTCTCTCGTCAACCGTTGTTAAAAAGGAGTCATACTTTCAGACATACACTGTCTGGTAGCATGACTCCCTCATCTGCTTATTTGATTTTCTTTCTTTTCCTTACGGAATTAACAACCACACGTAAAGGTTGCACATTCTGTGTCACCACAATGACAGGCCTGGCCGCCTTCCACGCTGATTTTACCTGCATGGCACTGACATTTTTCATTGTATTTACATCCGGTCGCCTGACATTCAACCTTTGAGGTCGGCTGTCCTTCGTGAATCGCATTGGTTGTATACGTCCCTGATTTTCTTTCTTCAAAGCTGTCACAACTTGTTTCTTCCGGTGTTCTTGCAGAACTTCCACCTACGCGGATTTCTCCTAAATCACAATAAAAATCCTGATTGTGCATACAGGTCTGAACTGTACATTTTAATTCTGGCATAATAAATCCTCCTCTTTATCCAAAGTCAGTTTTATTATGCTCAGATTTTTTCTGTTTATTCTTTTTATTTATTTTTTCCGCAGCACTTCTTATATTTCTTTCCGCTTCCGCATGGACATGGATCATTTGGATATACCTTGTGTTCTACGTGTACGGTACGGGAATTCTTCTGTTCTTTGTATAATTCTTTTCTCTTTTCTTCTGTGAAAATGCTGTCCCACTGTGGCAGTTCATATAACCAGTCTGCCTTTGCATCTACCATGTTCTTGTAAAGAAGTTCTTTGTCAAATACCAGATTCACTTCTGTATCTTCATCCATTGTCTCAATTGGGTTTGCAACCTTCAGACTGTCATTGATACCATCTAAGAAACCTGTCATTGTAAATACTTCAATACCATACTTTTCAGCAAGTTCTTTTATGGTTCCTCTTACTTCTTCATCCGGATTGGTGAGAAGCTTTTCATAAATTCCTTTTTCAATCTGAAAATAAGTTCCCCAGAATTTCTGAAGAGAAGCTCTGTCTGCTTCCTGTGAGTAAGCGGTCTCTCTCCATTTTTCTAACAATGTGCTCATATTTAAAATCTCCTTTTATTCTTATGTTACTCTGTATATCATACAGCATTTTTCTGTTGTTTGCAAAGTATTTTTTTCCTCCTCTCTTTTCTTTTGTCTTCTATCCAGATATTCTTCTATTGAAATCGGTTTTCTTCCGTTATTTTCTTTTTTCTGTAGTTCCATAGCTGGCCTCCTTCTGATTTACCGGCTTTCCACTTACGGGAAATACCAACATTAACATTTTATGATGGTACTCTTCAAATATTCCTTTTTTCTGACTTTATCATGGAATTATGTGCAACTTGTGACTGTGTGCTGAAGACTTTATAACTAATTTCTTAATAATTTCTAATTGACATTACTGCGCTCTTCTACTACACTAAATTCATGACGTTAATAAGGTCAGAAGAGATTTTATCCCATATAGAAAGGATGATAGACATGCAGCATTTACTGATACCAGAGAATTATCATTCTCCGCTTACCATTCGGGAAACAGAAGTTGCAATCAAGGAAGTCAAAGACCATTTTGAACGTGCCCTTGCAAAATCATTACACTTAACACGTGTATCTGCCCCTCTTTTTGTTCGCCCGGAGTCCGGACTGAACGATAACTTGAATGGTGTAGAACGCCCCGTTGCATTTGGCGTAAAAGAACAAGATGACAAAGAAGTGGAGATTGTACATTCTCTCGCAAAATGGAAACGCTACGCTCTGAAGCGTTATGGTTTCCATTCGGGTGAAGGACTTTACACAGATATGAGTGCTATTCGTCGTGATGAAGACACCGATAATATCCACTCTATTTATGTGGACCAGTGGGACTGGGAAAAAGTAATTTCAAAAGAAGAACGGAATACCGAGACTCTGGAATACACGGTAAATAAGGTTTACAGCGCACTGAAAGACACGGAAGAATTTATGTCACGCCGTTATAATTACATCAATCCGATTCTTCCGGATGATATTACCTTTATCACCTCTCAGGAACTGGAAACCATGTATCCTGACAAGACACCAAAAGAAAGAGAATACCACTTTGCCAAGGCAAAAGGAGCCATTTTCATCAAACAGATTGGAAAAACTCTTGCCTCTGGTGAGAGACATGATGGCCGGGCTCCTGACTATGATGACTGGGAATTAAACGGTGACATTATCGTGTATTACCCGGTTCTCGATATTGCACTGGAACTTTCTTCGATGGGTATTCGTGTAGATGAAGATGCGTTAAGAAAACAGCTCAAAGCTGCAGACTGCGAAGACCGTGCTGAGCTCGATTTTCAAAAAGCTCTGTTAAACGGTGAGCTTCCTTACACAGTAGGAGGCGGAATCGGACAGTCCCGTATCTGTATGTTCTATCTTCGCAAAGCTCATATCGGTGAAGTACAGTCTTCTATCTGGCCCGAAGATGTATTAGATGAAACCGCAAAAGCAGGCATTCAGCTTTTGTAATACTTTACAGCACAAAAAAGACATTGTTTCTACAAGAAACAATGTCTTTTTGCATTAACAAATTCAAACTAAACCAACAGATAATTCTTATTCAGCCAAATCGCCAAGATCAATCAGCGCATCATCCAATGCTGTGTAATCTGCCTCTGGAATCTCATACACATCATCGTTATTTACAACATGTACTGTCACTGTGACTGGATCTCCATAAGAAGCAGAAGCCATATTTGCTTTTACAAGTTCTAACAGCTTTTCGCAAACCCACTGCTGAAGATCATCATCTGTCAATTCTTCACCGGCACTTTCTTTCTCAGCACCATATTCTTCTGCATCTGCAAGAAGCTGGTCTAAAATTCCGTCAAATACGCCTGTCACTGGAGTAATCTCTACATCTACCGTATAGTTATCTCCATCTTCTTTTGCTTCTTTGACATCATACTTCGTCATCTTCATCAAATCAGCAAAAAATGTACGATACTGTTCAAGTAACGATTCATCTGTAATTCCAATGGAAGCCATATCGTCTACCATTGCCTGAAGATTGTCCTCATAATCCTGAGTTGCTTCTTCCTCAGTTCTTCCTGTCAGTTCCATGTACTTGTCCTTTTCCCCTTTGGTCAGTACATCCAGACAGGACTGCACATAGCTGCTTGCATCGAACTTGCTTCCTGAACAGGCGGTCATTGCAACCATAAGTACCGCCATCACAAGTGCAACAAGTGCTTTCTTTGTGTGTTTCATAATCACTACCTCCTTTTTGTTAGATACCGCATCGTAAAGTCACTATTCTGTCTGCTCAGATGCAGACAAAATCCACCTATTGACACTGGCAAGTATATTATTTTCTAAAAATAATATCATGTCTTCCAGGACCATTGGATACCATAGTGATAGGGAATCCAATTTCCTTTTCAATAAATTCGATGTAGTTTCTGCAATTTTCCGGAAGTTCTTCATATTTCTTAATTCCACGGATATCGCACTTCCATCCCGGTAATTTTTTAATCACTGGTTTTGCTTTTTCAAGGAGATGTGTTGCAGGGAATTCTGTAGTCACTTCGCCATCAATCTCATATCCGACACATACCGGGATTTCATCCAAATATCCCAGTACATCGACAACGGTAAATGCAACATCTGTTGCCCCCTGAAGACGGCATCCATATTTGGAAGCAACACAGTCAAACCATCCCATACGTCTAGGACGACCTGTCGTTGCACCGAATTCTCCACCGTCACCACCGCGTTTTCTGAGTTCGTCTGCTTCGTCACCAAAAATTTCACTTACAAATGCACCAGCTCCTACTGCACTTGAGTATGCTTTACAAACTGTAATAATCTTCTTAATTTCATACGGTGGAATTCCTGCTCCGATTGCGCCATAAGCTGCAAGTGTGGAAGAAGAAGTTACCATTGGATAAATTCCATGATCTGGGTCCTTGAGTGTTCCAAGCTGACCTTCTAACAGAATTTCCTTTCCTTCTTTTAATGCTTCTGCAAGATAAGCAGATACATTGCACACATATGGTGAAATCATCTCTCTGTATTCTACCAGTTCTTTATACAGGTCTTCCGGGTCAATTGCCGGTTTATGATACAAATGCTCTAACAGAACATTCTTCTGTTCTGCTACGCGTGCTGCCTTTTCCTTCAACAGCTCGTCATCAAAAAGTTCGCTTACCTGAAAACCAATTTTTGCATATTTATCTGAATAAAATGGTGCGATTCCGGACTTTGTAGAACCGAATGACTTTCCACCAAGTCGTTCTTCTTCATATGCATCAAAGTTCTTGTGGTATGACATTACCATCTGCGCTCTGTCTGATACTAAAATCTTTGGAGTCGGCACACCTCTGTCTACCAGAGACTGAATCTCTTTTACCAGCACCGGAATATCAAGTGCAACACCATTTCCGATAACACTGGTTGTATGTCCGTAAAACACTCCGGAAGGTAATGTGTGAAGTGCAAACTTTCCATAATCGTTAATGATGGTATGTCCTGCATTTGCTCCACCCTGGAAACGGATGATAATGTCTGCTTTCTCTGCAAGCATATCTGTAATCTTTCCTTTTCCTTCGTCGCCCCAATTTGCACCTACAACTGCCTTAACCATAACAATTCCTCCTGTCATGTCTATATGTTTTTTGTTTTCTTTTGATTCAAAATAAATCCAGATTGAATTATACTACTTTTTTTCCCAGATGTATACTGTTATTTTTAAAAGTTAAATTCTGCCTTTTCTCTACATCAAAGGCGCAATCAGACGTAATATCTGTCCGTAAAGTTTCACAAATAATGTACGCTCTCTTACCTCTATCAGCGAAACCTTGTGACATTTTGCTTTCGTTCTCTGAAAATCCCGTTCAATATCATATACCACCGGATTGTGATAAATGAAAACACCACATTCAAAATGATGAAACAGGCTTCGATAATCCAGATTAATCGTACCCACCGTAGCGGTATCATCGTCTGACGTAAAAATCTTCGCATGCACAAATCCAGGTGTATATTCAAAAATTTGCACACCGCTTTCTATAAGTTCTTCATAGTATGTCTTTGCCAGATAGAATGCATATGGCTTGTCTGGTATACCCGGCATAATAATCTGCACTTCCACACCGCCTTTGGCTGCACGCTTCAGCGCATCTATCATATCATTGTCCAGAATCAGATATGGTGTCATAATATGCACATATTTCTTGGCATGGTTCAAAATATGGAAATAAACCTCTGCTCCTACATTTTCATTATCATACGGACTGTCTCCGTATGGAATCATGTAACCATCTTCTCTGCGGAAGCCTCTTTGCTTCGGGGTAAGATAAAGAGAATAATCTTCCTTTGTGCGCTCCGTCACATTCCACATCTGCAGGAACATCATAGTGAAACTCTGCACTGCATCACCCTTCAGCATAATAGCTGTATCTTTCCAGTGTCCAAACCGTTCCTTCTGATTGATATACTCATCTGCTAGATTGACACCTCCGGTAAATGCTACCTTTCCATCAATCACACAAATCTTCCTGTGGTCACGATTGTTCTGACTGGTAGAAAGCACCGGCTTAATCTCCTCGAACTGCTTGCACTTGATACCCATTCTGCGCAGTTTCTTCGGATAATCATACGGTAACAATGCCACACTGCACATTCCATCATACATAAAGCGTACTTCCACACCTTCCTGTACTTTCCTTTTCAGAATGTCCAGAATAGAATCCCACATGATTCCTTCTTCTACGATGAAATACTCCATAAAAATAAAATGCTCTGCCTTCTCCAGTTCCACCAGCATGGCCTTAAACTTCTCTTCACCCAGAGGAAAATATTCTGCTGTCGTATTTCCATATGTCGGAAAGCCCACATATTTATATAAAAAGTAGGACAAATTCACATTGGCAAGCCTGCTGCTTCGCATCATCTGAATCACATCATCATTCTGCTTCATGTAAGGCTCTATTTCCCCTTGCAGCATCTCCAGACGCCTGCGCAACAGTTTCTTTCCAAACTCCAGCTTCGTATAAATATAAAAACCAACCCCGATTACAGGAACAACCATTACAAATATCAGCCAGGTCATCTTAAATGAAGAACTTCCTTCTTCATTAATAATATAAATAACCGCCATAACAGATACCACTACGTAAATACCATATATATGGCTTTCATAATGCTGCATATAAGTAAGTGTAAACGCAAACAGCCCTATCTGGGCAAGCAACAGCAAAAGAATAACTGCGGTACGGCTGTAAACAATCCCAAACACCTTACTTTTCGCCTGTTTCTTTACTTTCTTCCCTACCTGGACACTTTTCTCCTTATATTCATTTAATTTTCCATCCATGTATGGTTCCCCCTTTTTAGCTACGGTTATATCCTAACACATAATTTTGCTTCTCACAATGACCCTCATCCCAACTTTTCCAACTCTTTATAAATATTTTACTTTTCCTTTTTATTAAAAAGTATTACAATAACTGTATGACATCTGAAAGGAGAAAAATTATGTCTAAACACACTGGAAAATTCCTCGCAGGTCTTGCTGCTGTCGGTGCAGTTGCTGCCGGCGCTTACTACTACTTTAAGAAAAAAACAGGAGACGATTTCGAGGATGAATTTAACGAAGATTTTGATGCAGAAGAATTTGAATTAGATGATGACCTTCGCGAAGCAGGTGAACGCGGATATGTTTCTCTTACCCCAGGTAAAGAAGCAGCTCCTGCTGCTGAGAAGACAGAGGCAGAACAGACAGAAACACCTGCTGAAAGTGCAGGAAACTGTTCTTCTGAAAACGAGGCTTGCGGCTGTTCAGAAGGCTGCGACTGTTCTTCTAAAGACGAAACTTGCGGCTGTTCAGAAGAAAGTACTTCCTCCGAAGAAGGCTGCTGCTGTTCTGCAAGTGCTTCATCCGATGAAGCTGAGGAAAAATCAGAAGAATAATTACGAAGTGCAAAAGAGGCATTGTCCATACAGGATAATGCCCCTTTTTATCGTTAATTATGTCAGAATTGAATTAAGCAAACTCTTTTTTCATTGCTTTATAACTCCTGTTCAATCAAAATCTCTGGTAATATTTGTAAGCCATTTGCCTCGGAAATAGTGAATGAATACCACTGGCATTTTTTCGAACTCATCCAAAGTCATTACAAAGTATACCCAGATAGGCGGCAGTTTTAAAACATATGCTGCAAGAAAGGTAAGTGGAACTGCAACAAGCCACATAAATATAGAATCTACGATCATTCCAAATCTGGAATCCCCACCACCTCTGAAGCAGCCACATATAAGACAGGTATTGATGCCTTCTCCCACAAGGCGCCAGGTTGTCATAACTATAAAAATGCCAAGATAATAAATAGCAGTCTCTGTTAGTTTATCCCGATAGAAATCCAGTATTAAAGGGCGAAGCGCCAGAATAATGACACATCCGATCAAACTTACGATCATTGTTATTCTGAGCATGCGTTTTCCATATTCTCTGGCTGCTTCAATGTTATCTTTACCCAGCTCCTGGCTGACAATAATGGTAGTGGCGTTAGCAAAACCGCGACAGGCGATAGCACCAATATTTACCACCATAACAGCGACAGCATTTGCAGCAACCATATCATCGCCAATATGACCAAGGATTGCTGCGAATGCTGAACCGGCAAAACTCCACACAACGTCATTTATTACGGCAGGAGTAGCTATTTTCATAAAATCCCGGAACAAAATGCCTGATTTCGCAAAGAAGTATTTTATCCTGAATCTCACATCGGAACTTTTTAATGAGTAGATGAGGCAGATCAATACTTCTGTGATTCTGGCAATAACAGTACCAAGGGCAACACCGGTAACACCAAGTTTTGGAAGTCCAAACAGCCCAAAGATAAAGGTGGCATTACAAAGCACGTTGACACAAAGCGAGACAACGTACGTAACAGAGGGCAGCATTATTTTTCCAATACTTCGAAGAGCACTCATAAAAACCTGAGAGAATCCCATAAACATAAATGAAAATGAAATTACCCTTAAGTATTCACTGCCTGCAGCAATCGTATCCGGACTGCTTGTGAAAATCTTCATAATCGTAGTTGGTATAGAGAAGGAAATAACAAAAAATACAAAAGAGGCAATCAGTGAAATCCGTTCTGCCAGGCCGAGAATCTTTTCGACTGTCTTTTTATCACCTTTTCCCCAGTACTGAGCACATAAAACGGCGGCTCCCGTGGCCATACCATAATATAAACAGAAAAGAATGAAAGTATACTGGTTAGCAAGGGAGGAAGCCGACATGGCAGTCTGGCTTACATATCCAAGCATTACAGTATCCGCAATGTTTACCAATGTTCCAATCAGATTTTGGATCATAATTGGAAATGCTAATTTTGATGCATATTTTAAGAAATCTTTTTTATTTAGCATACAATAGTTTTTCCTTACACTCATTATAAATATTTCATCATTGTTGGCACAAGAATATTCATATCAACAGGCTTTGCAACATGACCATTCATTCCAACAGAAAGAGCCTTTTGTATATCTTCTGCAAAGGCATTGGCAGTCATTGCAATAATTGGAATCCCGGCTTTTTTAGCATCTTTCATCTTTCGGATAGCTAATGTAGCATCATATCCATTCATAACCGGCATCTGAATATCCATAAGAATCATCTTGTAATAATCAGCGTCAGCCCTTTCAATCATGTCAACACATGCAGCTCCATCATTTGCAGTCTCAACAATACAGCCTTCTTCCTTCAATAGTTCTGTTGCGATTTCTGTGTTGATTTCATTATCTTCGACCAATAAAACCCGAACACCATTTAAGCAATTCTTATTACTCGGATTACTGTTTTTCTTCATCAGAGATTCTTCTTTTGATACTTTTCTGCAAGGAATCGTCACTGTAAATGTGGAACCCTCGCCCTGCTTACTTTTCACATCTATCGTGCCATCCATAAGCTCTACAAGTTTTTTGGTAATGCCCATTCCGATGCCGCTTCCCTCAATATGACTGACTGTAGAGTTATATTCTCTTTCAAAAGTTTCAAAAATGTGCTTCTGAAATTCTTCAGACATACCAATTCCATTATCGGTAATGGTGATGATCATATTGCACCAATCTTCTTTTTCACAAGATTTCTGTACAACATCACAGGATATCGTACCTCCTGTATTTGTATATTTTATAGCGTTACTTATAATGTTGAAACAAACTTCTGATAGGTGTGGTGCATCCATATATACATAGATAATATGAAGTGACCCCACATTTGTAACAACGTGGATTTACCTGTATACTA